>Ga0222713_10002441_pt1 | contig 19918 bp, 32 predicted proteins | sample C33_649DmetaG_FD_165061 | JGI IMG/M metagenome (GOLD analysis project Ga0222713, IMG submission 165061) | Estuarine water microbial communities from San Francisco Bay, California, United States - C33_649D | ecosystem: Environmental > Aquatic > Marine > Unclassified | place: USA: California...
GAAATCAATGCAGCGGTTGATGCAGCTGGTAAAAAACTATTTACTAATGCTGAAATGCGAGCAGCTGAATTGGTTGAGAGAGTTGAAGCTGATTTGGAAATCAGCTCGATCAAACAACAGCATGAGGATTTATCCAATAATATTTCAATCAGTAAGATTGATTTAGAATGCTTAAACAATATACAGCGCAATACGCGTCTTCTACTTGAATTCTTTTCAAATATCAATAAATGACAACATCACAGTTAATCAACGAAAAAATCGGCTGGAGTGGTCGAATGATTTCAGGTAGCAAAAGCGGATATCGCATGTCAAATCCTGATAACTTAGTAGTCTTTAATTCAAACGTCTGTACTCAAGAGGGCAAAATTTGGTGGGGTGATATTGACCTAACTAAATCAAAAGCTGATCTACTTGAAATCGCTGAGGCAACTGGCGAAGAGATCTATGTGCTTTTTGAGATGGACGGCCGCTTTGAAAATGAAGCCTCTCCCAAGCTGGATAAGGCTGTTGCAATCTTTTATCCCAACAAAACCGTTACTCTTAGAGCTGATTTACAAGACTCATATCAGATCTAAGATTCGGACCTTTAGCTCAGTTGGTTAGAGCATCCGACTCATAATCGGCAGGTCGTAGGTTCAAGCCCTACAAGGTCCACACCAAATTAATTAGCAACCATGGGAAAATACGTTATTGTAAAACACATCAAGAACCCTGTAACGGGTAAAGCTTTGCCGGTGATCATCATCGACGACCAAAATGAAATCATGGAGTTTGAAACTCATGAGGAAGCAGAAGCTTTGAAAAATGTCTTCCAAAAGAATTCAGATTCCGATCACACTTATGAAATAAAGAAAATATGAAAAATATGTTAGTTCTACTTAGAGGTTTGCCAGGTAGTGGTAAAACAACTCTAGCCAAATCATTCAATTGTACTCATTTTGAAGCCGACATGTTTTTTATGAAGGATGGCGAATATCAATTTGATGCAACTAAATTGAAGGATGCTCATACTTGGTGCCAAACTGAAGTTAATAATGCAATGATATTAAATCATACAACTGGCATTAACGAAAATATTGTAGTTTCTAATACTTTCACACAAGAATGGGAGATGGAAGCATATTACGGTCTAGCTAAGAAATACGGATATACTGTGTTCTCTTTAATTGTCGAAAATCGACATAATGGAGTTAATGAACATGGCGTGCCAACTGATAAGCTAGAGCAAATGCGAAACCGTTTTGAAATTAAATTATGATTGATAATCTTCAGTCAATTAAATCACTGCTTAATTTTGAAAAGCCTGGAGAATTCTATATGCTCTATGTTTTTAAACGTAAGAAAGACCAACCTGACGGCGAGCGAGATAATCATCAATCTGTTCGTACAATCAAAACGTATTGCGTTGAGAGTATTGAGTATCTTGAAACTCGGTACGCTGAGATTAAACAGCTTTGTGAAATGTTTAAGGCTAGAGCCTACATTCATATTCAAAAGCAGAGCCATCAAGACGTATCTCTAAACATGATGGTTGCCTTGGCTGAGAGAATTAGAAATGGCCAGCATAATCAGAAAAATCTATTTGATTCAGTAGTCGGTCAGTTAAAGACTTATGAAAAGCGCTGGATAGTTGATGTCGACGATGTCTCAGTTGACGCATTTGCTCATTCAGAGAAATACATTGAGCTAAGATCATTCATTGACGATTTACATACAGAGGCCGACCAAGATCTACATATGACATTTATCAAAACTAGGGGAGGCATGCATATTATAACTGCCCCATTTAACTTAGCAAAATTTAGAGAGCGATATCCGGATATTGATGTGCAAAAGAAAAATCCAACGCTGCTCTATTTGCCGAATAGCTTAGCATGAAATTAGAAACTCTACATAAATACCACGAAGAGGGCTGGTTAATTAAGCAGTCTCATCCAACTCTACCACTGACTATTTGGAATTATTCTCCAGCGACTCAGTATGAAGGCAAGTGGGATGAGGTCACGCTAAGATGTAGAGGTCTAATCACTGAAGATATTACTGAAAGGATCTTAATTCAACCATTCAATAAGTTTTTCAATTATGAAGAGCTAATTGGAAAAGAACAGATTCCAACAAAAGGAGATTACGTCTATGTTCAAGAGAAAATGGACGGCTCGCTTGGCATCCTATTCTATTACAACGGTTGGGTGATGGCGACTCGTGGTTCGTTTACTTCAGAGCAAGCAATAAAGGGTCTTGAGATTGTACAATCGAAATATTTCCTAGATTCATGGATGAAGGAATATGCATATTTAGTTGAGATCATTTATCCAGAAAATCGAATCGTTGTCGATTATGGCAAAGCTGAGCGCGTTGTGTTTTTGTCAGCTGTCTTAAATGAAGGCTATAGATGGGATCCATGTGATGATACTGAATTGCATTGGACTACCGCTAATGCAATATTTAAAGCAAATGGCATCAAGCAAAAAGATATTGTCAAGACTGAGCAGCATTTTAATTTTTCAGAAGACTTATATCGAAAACTAAAGGACCTAAATTCTGAAAATAGCGAGGGCTTTGTGTTGAGATATCAGCCTGGCAATTTTAGAATGAAGATCAAATTTGAAGAATACGTTAGACTACATCGAATTGTAACTGGCGTATCGACGACAACTATTTGGGAAACACTCTCAACCGCCGGGTCGTTTGACGAAATTCTAGCAAATACACCTGATGAATTCAATAATTGGATTAGGGCTACTCGGGATGAATTAGAGAAAGCATTTAAATCAATTGAAGATGAATATCATTGGATATTCAATGTCATCCTGAGATCGGCTGGGGCGAAAGAGAGGAAAGAGTTTGCTGAATTAGCTAAACAATATAAACATCCAAACATTCTATTTAATATGCTGGATGAAAAGGATTATAAGTCAACCATTTGGAAGATAGTTAAACCTGCTTATGCCAAGCCGGTTTGGACCAAAAGTGACCTATTGGGCGAAGAATAGAGTACAATAGCTTTAACCACACAAATAAAAACAAAGATGGATAAAGCAAAATTTAAAGGAATCCTTAACCGAGTTGAGGTCTTTGCAAAAAAGCTGGGAAACTTATTGGTGCTCATAATCGCACTATTTGCTGGCGGAGTAATTGGTTATTATTATCATCACTTTTCCAAGTCTAAGAACTCTATTAACATCGATGACGTTCGAACAATTCAGGCAACATCAGTTGCAATCAACGAACGCGGAGAGTTATTGATCATTGACCGAAAGAGTGGCAAGTATTCGATGTATGATGATTCAGTCGGTACTGCAATTTTTGGAATGTACGCCAACAAGATGTACTTACGTCAAAATGGTGTACTAATCAATAAATAGTAAAAATGGTTTCGTTTAAAACATTGGTCGCTGTCGCATCAGTCTTTATTGTTATTGGAGCTGCAACTCTAAAACAGGACACTGATCGAACTCTTGACTTCTCGTCAGATAACATCGAGTATGCACCGCCATGTGTTCAACTCTATTCTCTATTGGAAAAATACTCTGATCAGTATGATGTTCCTTTTGAGATTGCAATTGGTGTTGCACGCGAAGAGACTGGATATACTGGGCCATTTCATTGGTCTTACGATCCAAAGCAAGTATCATACGCTAGTGCATATGGTGCAATGCAGATTCAAGTCCCGACCGCAAATGACAATTGGGATGAGAGAGTTACGGCTAAAATGTTACTAAACGATTTAGATCTCAATGTCCACATTTCCATGAAATTACTTGCTAGGCTTAGAAAAAAGTATGGCAGTTGGAAAGTGGCATTGGGTGTCTATAACAGCGGTCGACCGATCATTAATGATTACGCGGTTCGTATTTCAAGCGGAAGAAGTAATCCTCTAAAATAACCTAATCCACATGAAAAAGAAGTTTGATCCAAGAGAATGGCAAGGTCGCCGCAAAGACCAAGTTGATTCAAATCATATGATTGCAAACCTATCAATTGGGATAATTTCAGTTATCCTAATGGGCCTAGCTCTAATTAATATACTAGAAGCGACATTTCGCGGAATCTTTTGGTAATTCAGTAGTATATTATTAGCACGGTTCCGTAGCTCAGCTGGATAGAGCAACAGCCTTCTAAGCTGTGGGTCACAGGTTCGAATCCTGTCGGAATCACCAAAAATAAAAAATCAATTATGGTAGTATTACTTATTATATTAACTTGGCTTCTAATCTTTATTGCATCTAGAGAGTCAATCCCATTCAATAAAAGAAGATATGTTTACGTTGGAGCAATCATCGTTTCTGCGATTGCAATGACTGTATCGATAATGAATTTAGTACATCAATTAAATTAACAAAGACTATGAATATCAAACAAGCACTAAAGCGCAAAAATAAGCTCGTCAAAGAAATTTCAAGCGAGTTTGAAAAATTACAGAAGTACAATTCGATCGCGGACGGCATGGAACGCGTGTACGACCCGCAACAAGCGATGGATAACTACATTCGCAAGACTAATCAATTGATTGCTCTTAAAACAGCAGTTCACCGCGCAAATGCACCAGTCTACGACAAGATCTTTAGACTAGCTGAGCTAAAATCAGTTATTTCTCAAGTCAAACGTCTCGATTGTCAAAGCGGCACGGTTCACTCACGTGGTGGGTATGGTTCGCCAAGCGAAACTATCGTAATGACCGCAATTGTGTCAATCATCGAAAGAGATCAACTAGTTGAAAAACTAGAAGCTGAAATCGAAATGATCCAAGACGATTTGGACCGTTGGAACGCAACGACTGAAATCGATTGGACTGAATAAGACCTTGCCAGCAAAGGGGTAGTCAATTGTGGATAGACGCGTTCTCATTTTGGGATACGTTCTTTTATCTTTACTCAGCAACCGCTTTTGATAATTTTGAACAAGATTGCGATATTAACATTCAACACTCAATCTCATTCAAACTTGCATTTGTCAACAAGCAAAACTCGTAAATTCCAGATAATTAGTCTTGAAACGATTGGCCCCCGACTGGCATTATTTAGTACAATAACTTGACCATGAAACAGTTCGACTATAAACTCACACAAGTTAGCGAAAAGATTTTCGCTCTTGAAATTCCAAGCAATTGGGATCGAGCCATGGTCTTTCTCCGAGCGCAAGAGTTCTATGAATCAGCTTCACCGCGTTTCAAAAACAAGAACTTTGATATTTGGGATTATTTGAGATGGTATTCGGTTGAGAGAAACATGGCAACTGGCACATTTGACTATCCAATGGATTGGGCAGCGTACAACATTCCAATTAAAACCGTCGTAAAAAGTCTCGATGCATTTACTGGAGATTACACACCGTACGATGTTTTCATGGATGAGATTTTACATCAAATCTTTAATCAATATTGTGTGTCTGAAGAAGACACATATTTAGTCGGAGTAAAAGATATTACTGATAAAAATCTTCGACACGAATTAAGCCACGCACTGTGGTACACAGAACCAACTTTTAAGAAAGAAGCTTCAAGCTTATTGAAAGACGTGCCTGCTGAATTGTTAGTAGAAGGTAAAAGTACGCTAAGCCGGATGGGTTATCACAAAGCAGTGTTGGTTGACGAATTTGTTGCATATACTGCAACTGGTGATATGAAACGGTTAATTAAAAGTAGCGATAGTTATCGGACTCTTGAGAAACCTTTTAAAGCACTGCTCACCAAATATCTAACTTCTCTTAAGATCGCAGCATAATGGTTGATCGTAAATGTAAAATTTGCAAAGGCCAACTTATTGGCCGAGCAGACAAACAGACATGTGGGCCAACTTGTCGAGCAAAGCTTTCAAAACTTAACTCGCAAAAAGCGTATAATAAATTACTTTGTGAACTTATCGCAAATTGATATGGAAATTAGGTGCATATATCAAGGTATTTAGGATCGGTGAAGGTTGTTGGCACCTAGCAGCCTTCACTATCTGCCCTCTTGGCGGAATTGGTAGACGCGCTAGACTTAGGATCTAGTCTTCGGGTGAGAGTTCGAGTCTCTCAGAGGGTACAAAAAAGGAGGTTTCGGCCTCCTTTTTTTATGGATAAATAATTGAAAGAATTTATCCAGATCTTGCAGCATATAAAGACATACTCTTCGTTTATTACAGAGGCGTACATGAGTGACTATTCTAGAGCTCGATACGACGAAAGAGTTGGTAATATTGGAGACGTTAGAATTTCAGTAGAATTAGCAAAGGACCTTCGAGCAGAGGGTATTAACTTTAATCTGATTAAGGATCAGATCATTGAATTAATTGTTGACGAGCTAGATAACCGATTAAAAACAATCTTAAGTCGAACATTTGGAGAATTAACGTTTGCGGTACCAGTTCTCGCAGCTAAACTTTGGGTCGGCAATAATTCAGATTACATCAAGATCTTTACTAAATCCAACATTTACAAAAAGGACAAGACTGGCAAATATCTCAGAGATGAGAACGGCGACCTAATTAAATCTGATGAACGTATTCATTCAGGCGAAAAGTTCTATATGCCAATTCAACGAGATTATGTTGAAACTCTTGTGCTGTATCCAATGAGTATGACTGATGCCCAAATCGAAAATTCATTTGAGGAGCATGGTCTTAGAAAGAATAAAAACGAAAAGATTAGAGTTATTCAATTCGACGAGTCTCATGTGTTAAATCTTGAAATAGTAGACGGGGTCGTAAAGGAAAAGAATATGCGAACTGATACTAACATTGACTATACAGTTGAACAACAATGGTCAATCTCAGTTGGCAGAAAGTTAAAGATCTTTTCAAAATTGACTAATGATTTTATTGAAGGCAAAATAGTTGAGCTAATAGAACCAGTAGTTAAGCCAGTTAAAGATGGCGATAAGAAATCTAAAGTCGTATGGTTGGGTCCTGAAAAACTAGTTAAGGTTAAACTCGATACCGGTAAAGACTTGCCGACTATTAAAACCTTTAGGTCTGACGATATCATTTATTTGCCAATTGGTACAAACGATGAGATGATTAAGTGCAAAGTAGCTACTCCACCATACATCATTGACGAACGCAGCATCAATCCAGTCAATATCAAATTCAAGGCTCTACAATAAGCCAAACCCTAATTAACCCAAGTAGTACAAGACCTTAAAACGGTAATTGTATGCAAGATCAAGAAGATTCACTAGGAGAATTAATCCCAGTTTATAATCAAGAGCAGTATATTGCAATTCACATGGGAGTCGAAGGCTCGGAAGTATTTAGACTGACCTTTGACTTCGAGAAAAATCAAGTTAAAGGAATCCTAGCCGAAGGCTCGTCATTTGATGAAGCTGCTAAGCTATTCATTCACGATCTTAGATTTAATGGTCAAACACTAGTTAGTATGATTGACGAGCAGCGAGCAAAATTTGAAAAGATTGTTCAACTCGCCAACGACTGTCCTAATGACATGGAACTTGGCAATAAAGTCAGACACTACATAAACGAGATTAGTTAGTTCAAAATAACATAATGACATTAGAAGAACAATTTGACTCCTTTGTACAGAGCAAACATCCGCTTTTTGGGTTTAGACCTCAACAACGCGAAGTAATTCTCGATATGATTCGAGCTTATGACGAAGATCCGAATGGAGTCTTTTTATTAGATGCACCGACTGGTTCAGGTAAATCAATCATCGCAATGCTGTTTTCTGATTTTATGAATCATCGCGGCCAACGTGGATATGTGCTTGCATCTGATCTGTCTCTTCATGAACAATACGTTAAGGACTTTAGGCGATTGCAGAATTGGAATTGGGGCAATATTAAAGGCATTGATAATTATGAATGCGATGTTAATGGCGAAAAGTTTTCAGTAGGCCACTGTGCTTCTCGAGGCATGTCATATGAACAAGCTGAAAAGCTTGAGTGCTTTGCAAAGTGTGGTTATCTGCAAGCTAGAAAAAAGGCAATTAGGTCGCCGCTTGCTCTATTGACCTATCCATATGCGCTTATTCAGAGAAATTATGTTGAACAACAGCAACAGGGCACAGGTCGAGGTGTGCCATTTCCGCAAAGAGATTTCGTAATTTGTGATGAAGCTCATAAACTATTAGATATTGTCCAAAACCATTTTAGTCCAATCATTACAGACGATATTCAAAATAAAGTCCAAAAGATCTTGGATCTAATGATTGAAAACTCATTGCCTGCACCAAAGATCGATTTACTTAAATTCGATAAATTGGTTAAGTCTATTTTTAGCGATGAGAACGAAGTGAGTCTACTTGGCAACTTAACTAAATTAGTTGATCAGCTTGCATTAATCGTTAAAGCTAACGAAAGAACTAGAGAAGTTGTTGCTGAAGAGTTTGGTGAAAACGACTTGCCTGCTGACCTAAAACAATTATTTAGATTAACTGATTGGTGTAAAGACTGCCACTGTAAGTTCGAAGACTATGTCTCGATTCTAAATAAGGTTGGCGTACAAAAGATGATTAAGAATCCAGCAGATAAGCACATAGTCTTTAACTGCATTGACGAATACTATCTGTTACAGCGTCACTTCTATAATAAGTTCGGCTTTAAAGTCTTAATGACTGCAACGATGGGCAGCCCCAAAGACTTTATGCGAAATCATGGCCTAAAAACTGCCAAGTATTTCAAGATGGATTCACATTTTGCTTGGGAAAAATCGCCTATCATATTCTATCCAGGTAAAAAGTTGTCAGCTAGATACTTAGAAGAAAATATCGAGTGGGCGATTGAAAAGACTGTCGAGCTGCTAAACTCTCATCAGGATCAAAGAGGCATAATTCACACTGGTTCTTATGAACTTGGCGAAAGAGTGTGGTCTAAATTGCCTAGAGAGATTAGAAAGCGGGTCCTAACCTATCGAGGCTCTGAAGAAAAGGACAAGATTATTAAAAAGCACAAAAAGAATCTAGGTGCTGTGTTAATGGGACCATCTCTACTAGAAGGTCTAAACTTGGCCGATGACGATAGTCGATTCCAAATTTTCCTAAAGGTACCATATCCCCATTTGGGAGATCGATATGTTAAGGCCAAATTGGAAGACAGTCAAAAATGGTACAACTGGAAAACTTCGATCTCAGTTTTACAGGGAGCAGGTCGCTCAATTAGAACTCCAGAAGATTGGGCAGTTACATACTTATTAGACGGTAACTTTGCAGATCTATTAAAAGCAGCCGGCGATCAATTTCCACCAGAATTTAAGAGCAGACTCGTAGTGGAATATAAATAATCCTATATGGATTTTTTATTAGCCTATTCTGAATTTATCACCGAGTCTAAAGAAGGCGAAGCTCTCGAAGTTTTTGCAGCAGCTAGACTTGCAGGTGCATCCAAAATTGCAGCCGCTGCTAAAGAAAAGGGCGGCCCAGCCATGCTCACATATCATCACTTCATCGTTAAATTGCCGTATTACAATAAAGTAGTAAAGGGCAAGTTTAATAAAGAAGAGGCTGAAGCTGAATACAAAAAATTGCTAGAGGAACTTACTGCGGACAAATTGACCCAAACTCAATTTCAAAAGGTTGTTGGTAAGATTGAGGTTCTCGGCGAACTATTAATTAAGTACAATGAAATACATTAAGTTATTTGAAGCATTTGATCTAGATAAATTTCTAGATGATCCCAATTCTCAAATGGGTAATCCCGATTCTCCAGAAATTGAGATTGGCGATTGGACTAAATCTTACAGAGGAATCGGTCAAGTCTATGATATCGAAGACGATTTTTACGTTGTTAGATTAACTGGTTCAAAGGGTTCTTTAGTTAGAGTGCCAAAATTTGCAGCAACTAAAGTCGGTAAACCTGATAGTGAAGACTATGGTAATTCAATTGATCGCATGAACGATTTGATCCAGTCACTAGATGATTATATTCAAGCACTAGCACCGGACGATGAAGAGGAGAGAATGAATAATCCTGCAAGTGTTGTCGATTATATTGAGTCTGAAGTGCTGCTTGATCTTATTTCCATTATTAAGAAAGATCCAGATGCAGCAACCTACAATGAATTTGATCAAATTGTAACTCGAGTTGCACTATTAGTCGATATTGCTATCGAAGCTGATCCAAGTTTAATGCGTCGAGCAGTCGCAGTGCAAGATAAATTTTATGAAATGTCAAAATGAACGTCTTAAAGTTTTCGCAATTCATCTTTGAAAAGAAAAAGCCCAAGGGCGCGCCAGACTGGCATGATTCTGATGCTCCAGACGCAAATGGTAAATTTAAAGAGCTTGGAATTAACGCATTGGCTGATTGGTTAATTAAAACTAGAGGCGGCGATATGCAAAAGATTAGTGGTTCGCTAACTCAACAGATAGTCTTTAATCGCAAGCGTAACCCAGGTTATGCAAAGAAGATGGAAAAGACTCGCGAAGCTGTGAAAAGAAAATTGAAAAAAGATTAACCAAAATTTTTCTATTAGAGAAAATAGTTTTATTTTTGCTGTATGAAAATGTGGTTAACTTGTAGCTTGATGCATCACACTACCCGTAATTCATTTAAGTTATAGTCAAATCTGCGTTTTTATTTGGTTGGAACAGGCCCGAACATTAGTTTGGGCCTTTTCTTTTTTTAGCACATATAACAAAAGTTATAACTTTATAACACTGAACTGGCCAATTGTTATATTTGCATAGTATAATTACTACATAAACTAATAAAAACAAAGTTATCACATGGCACGAAAGAAAATTTCCAACGCTCCGGATCGTCACAGCCAACGCTGGACGGCCACAGAAGATCAGATGTTGATCGATTCAGTAAATGCAGGTCTTAGCGGCAAGCAAATCGCTAAAAAGCTAGACCGCACGCTTCCATCCGTTTGGGCCCGTAAGGGAACCTTAGGTTTGGAGACTCGCATCAACGGCGGAATCCGCGTTCGCACTAAAGCAAAAGCTAAAGCGACTGCAGAGACTGCTACAGTACAAACAACTAGTTCTGCAATGTTCAGCGAAATTACTGAAGTAATTTCAAAGATGACAAAGCAGTATGGAGTTAAAGCAACTGTAATCGTATTTGAAGGTTAATCACTGACCTTTAGATTGTAACTGTTCAATTTAGGTGAAGCAAAGGGGCCGCAAGGCCCCTTTGTTTTTTATAGGAAATAGCTCAGCCAGTTAGATAAATAACAAAAAAGTTTTTACTTAGAAATGCGAATCATTAAATCGTACTCAGATTTTATCACCGAGAATTTAAATAACGAAGGCTTAGGTAAGTTTGGTAAAAAGGTTGCAGACACAGTTAAGGGTCTGCTTGGAAAAGCTGGAGACTTCTTTAGTGCATTAAAAGCACAGTTGAGCGGAGAACGCACAAAAGATGGAGCTAACGGCACAATCCCATACGGCGTAACCATTATTCCATCTGCCGAAGATGCAAAAGCATTAGGTATTACCGAAATACCAGAAATTACCAGAGAAGGTGATACTGGTTCAGAAGAAGTTGCTGAAGCAGTTGTTCCATTGGATTTTCCAAATCCTCAAGCAGGTATTCCAAATGTGGGATCTGAGAGACTTCTTAGCATTCTTAATAGAATCCTTAAGAACAAGGACGAACGTCCCCTAATGATATGGGGAGCGCCAGGTATTGGTAAAACGTCAGTTGTTAAAATGATTCAAAAACAATATGGCGGTCGTATGATCGACGTACAGTTGACAACCTATGCACCGGAAGATTTCTTCCTACCTGAAGTACAAGGTTCAGCAGTTGCACAGGACAGATTCTCACGCAGAGCAACTCGTGTTCCACAAGCATGGTTACCAGTTTATCACGAATCTGAAGGTCAAACCGGAAACGACGCAGCTAATGGACCAGACGGTAAGGGCGGAATCATCTTCTTAGACGAATTATCAAGAGCTAAAGAAGCTATTCGTAACATCTGTTTGAAACTCGTACTAGATAGAGAGATGGACGGTGGTTGGAAACTTGGTAGCAATTGGACAATCGTTGCAGCCTCTAACCGAATGGAAGATGATGAAACAAATACATCAGAATTCGGTTCAGCTCTCGGTAACCGTTTCCAACAAGTAAACTATTCACCATCAATTAAGGACTATAGCAAATTTGCACTTTCTGCAAAATCTGCAGCAGGTGAAGATATTTTCGATCCACGTATCATTTCATTCTTGAACTGGACTAAGGGTCAAGAATTCTTCCACAAGTATGATCCAAATATCTCTGGTACGATTTTCCCAAGCCCACGTTCATGGGAAGCAGCTGCTGTTGCTTGGAAAAACCTAAAGAAAGAAGCAGCTGAATCAGGTAAAACTTTAACTCCAGAAGTTATTGAAGATGAAGCTATTGCACCAAACGTTGGTAAAGAAGCTGCTCAAATGTTCATGGGTTACTACACGCTATCTCAAAAGATCGATCTAGATAAAATGAAGATGGTGTATTCTGATCCAATGAATGCGCCACTACCTCCTAAAGCTAGAGGTCGTGAAGACTATGAAATCGATGCAGCTTATATCTTGGCATCAGCAATCGCTTATGAATACAAAGATAGAGAATTAACTGATCAGGAAATCGAGAACCTATTTGAGTATATTATTAGAGTTGGAGACCCAACGGTTGCGATTCAGATCCTAACTGCAGTTAGAGAGATTCAACCAAAGGTTGCAACCAACACATATCCAGCAACACAAGCTGGTCTTAAAAAATTCTTGGCTGCATATCCTGGTTCAACTAGAGAAATTCAAGCCGCAAACCTTGGACAATAATGAAAAGACTCCTAGATTGGAATAGTTTTAATCGTTACAGTCAATTTGCTGAATCTAACCTGGTTTTAGAGAATCAAGCAGATGATCCGAATTCTAAAATTACTAGAATCAAGGTATCGTATGCTTTTCAAATCCTAACTGGTAGATATAGATTCTTTGCGGAACTTGCCTATAAGCTAAAGATCATTTACACTAGGCATCCACAAATTCCAACAGCAGCAGTTGACGGAACCCACCTATTCATTAATCCCGATTTTTTTGCTCCACTAACTGAGAAACAAATAGTTTTTATTCTGTGCCACGAAGTTTTACACTGTGCGCTATTGCACTTTGCTAGAATGGAGGGTAGAGATGCAGAAAAGTGGAATATTGCTGGCGATTATGAAATCAATTTGATGCTAGCAGATGATGGAATTATTTCAAAATCTGAAATCGCAAATGACCTTAGGGGTTTGATCGACGATAAGTATAAGGGCATGAATGCTGAACAAATCTATGGTGAAGTAGAATCTGCGCCTAGACCACAGCAGCAAAAACAACAGCAAAAAAGCCAAGGAGACGGTGGACCAGATCAACCTCTGTCTGTCGGTGATGTCGTTAGAAATGAACGAACTGGCGGATATGGAGTTGTTACTGGGATTAACGAAGAAACTGGCGAAGTCGATTATGATCCAATCTCAAAAGAAGAAGCAATTAAAATAGTAAATGGATAATGCGAGCGAGTTTAGATGAAATAGTAAAGATTAACAAGCCTGGACAGGGCGGTGGATCTGGCTCATCTCAGCCGAGCCAACAAAAGACCGATTCACTTGGCGATACTGAATCTGGCGAAGGCCAAGACGGCGAAGGTCAATCTCAAGATGGAGATCAAGCTGGCGGGCAATCCGGCCAAGGTCAAAATGGTCAAGGCGGTAAATCTAAATCTGGAGAAGGCCCGATGGTAAAAAGCGGTGACTTCTCAGACGATGACATTGAAACAGTTACTGTCGTTAGAGGTCCTATGACTGGTGAAGTAATCACTAAGGCCCAAGGTCGCCAAATTGCTGGCGAAGAGGGCGCAACTGATGCTGAAGGTAGCCGTGACATGTCAGAGCAAGATTGGAAAGATTTAGGTCGCAAACTTGCACAAACTCATCTTAATCCAAGATCAAAGTCCGCTGGCGCAGGTAAAGGCGCGATCTATCAGAGAATCATGGAGCTGTCAGAACCAAAGGTTAACTGGAGACAAGAACTCAGAAGATTTATTGGAAGACTTGCTTCATCTAGCTCATTTAAACTGCCTAACCGTCGCCACGTTTCAGCTGGTCAGTACCGATATGGATTAGAGGATACTGATAATGCACTAGACAATGCAGTTGTTGCAATGGACGTTAGTGGTTCAATTGCCGCAGCTTTTCCAGAATTAGCAGCAGAAGTAGTCGGTATCGTTAAAGCTAAAAAGATCAAGACGGTTTCAGTATTACCGTTTGCAAATACAGTAGTCGATCCTTTCCAGGTTAAAGGTTTCAAAAAGCCAACACCAGATGATTTCGCAAAGGTTAGAACAGGCGGAGGTACTGAAGCTATTCCGGACGTAATTAGCTGGGTCGATAAGAATTTAAAAGGTAATGTTGATTTCGTTGTCATTATGACAGATGGTTATTTGACAAATGCCTTGCCGCCTGCTCCTAAAAACTGGGGCAAAAAGACTCTTTGGCTAGTCTTTGATAATCCAGGTTTTGATGTCCCAGCCGATTGGGGCCGAATCATCCATGCAAATGGAGATAAAGGCTATTGGAGCTAAAACCTTTTCAGTATCTTTAGTTAAATAATATTGGACATAGAGCCTCGCTCTGTTAGTCTCGGGTCAGCAATGGCCTTAGAGTAGTTAGCAATAGCTGCAAAGAGACACGCAAAAAAAATCAAATATCTATGTCAATAATTAATTGGGAGCTGGCTTCTAAGCTAAAGCCAACAGCTCACATCACTGTAAACAAAAGTCGACTCAAGGCTTATGGGTCGACCGTCTATTTGCAAGACGGCTCAAATTTTGAAGTTGAACTCTACAATCCTTCAAACCAAACGCATCTTGCAAAAATCAAAATCAATGGCTCGTACATTTCTCAAGCTGGGATAATTATTAAACCCGGCGAAAGAGTTTTCTTGGAGAGATTCATTGATATTCAGAAAAAATTCAAATTTGAAACTTACCATGTTGATGGCGATTCAGCTGAAGTCTTGGCTGCGATTGCACAAAACGGAGAAGTCATTATTGAATTTTATCCACAAAAATTGGCGACGTCTATTAACCCTTATCGATGGTATACTGGTAATAGCGGCTCGTCAAATACATTCACGGTGTATAATGATGCAAACATCAATTTTACAACAACGAATGGCACTGGCTACTACACAAATACTTCGTTTGGCGGTACCACAGTCAACAACATTTCAATGAATGTGGCTGGGTCTCTTGAAACTGGTAGAGTTGAAGTCGGTGAATCTTCAAATCAACAATTGGTTGAAACGTTTGGAGAATTTTCAAATTATATTGAAACACAAGTAGTTTGGAAAATAAATCCAGTTTCACAGAAACCTATTCAAGTTGGTGAAATTAGACAGTATTGTACTAACTGTCAAACCAGAATTAAAAAAGCTAGCTGGAAATTCTGTCCAACCTGCGGAGAGAACTTAAAGGACTAAACTAGCATCTTAGAGCGAGGCTCTTAGTCCTTTTTTCGTATAAATAACTGTATGAAGCTTTACAGTTTTTCCCAATTTACAAATGAGTCATATGAGTTCGACGAATTAGATCGAATGAGAGATCTTGGCCTAGTTGATCCAGATGAATATGAGGGTCATAAAAGAGCAAAACGCCGTGAGGATTATATGCAGAGCGGTGCAATGGGTCTTGATGACATTAAAGCTGCTCTCGAAACAGAAGGCGCAAAACGATTAATTGCTCTAGGCTTACATATGGTATCTAGTAAAACTCAATTAATCAATGGCAATATCATCTTTTCATTAGATCCAAGTTATTCCCCGTCTAATGGTTGGGGTATTGGCTTCTTTGCTGGGCCCAAATTGATTAGGCGCATGATGCCAAAGGGCATTGATCTTGGTATTTGGGGTAGAAAGAACAGAATGGGCTCGATGGATTTTAAAATCAAACGATACTCAGCTGATTTATCTGATCTTGAGTTCTTCGACCAAGCCATGAATTGGGCGGCAGATAATATTGATTTTGAACACGCAAAGCGTAATCCTAATCCAACTACTTGGAAATATTACACCAAGAAAAGAAGTCCGGCCAGAGCTTAATTCCTGGCGATACAGATAAATAACTTTAAATTTTTTACAATAAGATGGAAAATACTTCAAGCAAAATTCTTTCATTTGAGGAGTTTTTAAATCAAGGCACAGCTGAGATGCCACAGATGGGAGATGATGCTGGTCAAGTAGCAGAGGTTCCTGCAGAAATTCCAGCAGCTGACGGCGATCCAGCTGGCGATATGCCAGTAGTAAGCGATGTTGAGTTAGTTGATGGTGCTGCACCGGAAATGCCAGAAGCTCCTGAAGCACCAGCTGGAGAAGAGTCTCAAGAAGACGCTCAATAATTTAAAAACATACTTCGCATTGAATGGCAACTCCTAGAAATAGTAGGAAAGATAATAGTGTTGATTCAATGATGACTGACATTCTACAGGCATTAGATCACATTCGTGAGCACATGCCAAATGGAGAATTAAAGGACATTCAGCAACGAATCAGAACAATTGAGACATCCCAACTTGATCTCAAGGAAGAGTTGCGCACAATTAAAAAGCAGCTGCTTGATCCAGAAGACGGCCTAGTTGTTAGAGTCAATAAGAATACTGAATATCGTCTTAAAAAAGAAGACGACGAAGATTATTACGACAACATTATTCAAGAACACAAAGAATTAATTAGTTGGAAAAATGGAGTTTCTAAAGCACTTTGGATCCTATTTACTGCAGTCGCGGGTATATTAGCCAAAATGTTTTTTGATTTCACCAAATAATGGCTCCGCAAAATTCCAAAGAAAAATCCAAATTTGTAATTTGTCAAAACTGCATTGAGCGGTTTGAACCTACTGAAATCTACACAGTTTTCAAAGTAGATCACTATTACTTTTCGTGTAAGCCATGTATGGAAAAGAAAGGCGTTACTGGAGAAGTTTGGCGAAAACCCAGAACCCGAAAAACGAAATCTTAGTATAATAGCTTAAACGTTATTATACCATGGCGACATTTAGTGATTGGATCGAAGTAGACGCTGAAATTACTGCGTCCCCACAAGAAATTTTTGATGCATGTTCTGAAAAAGAATGCACGAAACTAGCTAACATTTTAGCAGAAAATGGATTTTTCCCAGATAATCCAGGTTCAGGTGAAGCCTATTTTTCAAATGCAGAAAGCTATACTGAGCAGGAACTTGCCAAAGCTTTAACTGAACTGTGGAGAACTCGAAATTTATTAACTCAATCTCAAATCGCTAGAATCTTAGCGATAACTCAAGAATCATATGTCTAGTAATTCTAATCGCTATTGGAATAGTCGAGGTTATGAGCGTGCACCGCTAGCTGAGGACGCGACCCTGTTAGCCAAAATCCGAAATGGCGATTATAACTTATCATTCTACCAGGTTTTAGCTAATCGAACAAAGAAGGAATTTGAAAAGCTAGAAGCTGAATTGCGCTCAACATTTAACGGCTCTGACCGAGATTGGGAAGACTTAATTGCGGTTTACCGTCGTGAAAATTTTGTTAAAGTTCAGAGACTATTAACTAAAGCACAGGCTGACGAAGAAGCTAAACTTAATTCACTAAGAACTGATCTTAACCGGACTTTCGGTTATGATTTTTGGGATGAATTAACTGAGGTCTGTTCAGGAGGCCCGATGGAACTATATAAACTATACAAAGAAAAAGCAAATTCATTACTATGGACGACGAAAAGTTCTCATTCAACAAATTTATCGGAGTAACTCTGCCTGCATTTTTATTGGGCGTAATCAGCACACTGCTAGCCCTAAGCCTATTGACTGGCTGCTCTGAACCAAAGGAACCGACCTTTATTAAAAAGGTTACCGTTGTAAAAGTTGTTAAATATCGCGAATCTAACACTCTACAGGAATATGAAGTGAAGTGGAAAGTTACGCTATCAGATAGTCATACGGTAACTTTACAGAGACCGCCCGCAATCGGAGACACCATTACGTATCGATATTATTCAAAATAGATATGAATTCAAAAACTACCCTAGCAAAAACCGGAACACGTCGAGTATTTAAAAAATGGAAATTTAGTTGGTATGCCATAAATAGAGGTCGAGATGCTAAATCGTACAGATGGATTAGATCATTTTCATTTAGTATCGACTTGAGCAAAACTACTGGCTGCACGACTAGACTAGACTTATTAAAAAAGTATCATGTTGAGATCTGCCTCAGATCAAATAAATAATAAAATGATTAAGAAATTTACTGAATTCGTTAACGAGAAAAAACAAACCTATGATTATGGTTGTGTAATGCTGTATTTTGATTTTACAGAAATGAACAAAATACATGATGCAATTGATCCAATTGATGTTTATACTGAAGATGATGATCAGTCATACGGTTACGAAACGGAACCTCACTGTACTCTGCTATATGGTTTACATGAAGGCGTAACGACTGAAGAAGTACAAGCAATTCTTGATAAGTACAAATATGATTTGCTTGATGCACACAATGCGTCATTATTTGAAAATGAAAAGTATGACGTATTGAAATTTGATATTGCTGGTAAGAATTTACATGAGGCTAATGCTGATTTAAAGCAACACCCATTTACTTCAGATTTCCCAGATTATCATCCACACATGACGATTGCCTATCTCAAACCCGGCAAAGGTAAGCGCTGGGCAAATATGTTAGATGGTCATCGATTTAAAGTAAAACCAACTCACGCAATTTATTCAAAACCGTCTGGCGAAAAGGATCGCATTGAGATTAAAACGAATTAATGATAAAGGTAATTATCGCAGGTGGTCGAGATTTCACTAACGAAGATTTACTTAAAACAACTTGTGATCAACTGCTAGTTGGCACAGATTTTGAAATTGTCTCAGGTACAGCAAGAGGTGCAGATCGACTTGGCGAATTCTATGCAATGGAAAGAAATTTACCAATACGTAGATTCCAACCCGATTGGGATAAATTTGGCAAGCGAGCAGGATATTTAAGAAACGAAGAGATGGCAGGCTACGCCGATTGGTTAATCGCGTTTTGGGATGAGCGGAGTCGAGGTACCAAACACATGATTGATATCGCGACTAAAAGTGGTCTTAAAATACACGTGATTAAATATTAAAATGAAACGTAGAATACAATTTGAAAAGGATCTTTATGGCTGGTATGCCGTGCTGCCTGAATGGACTGGCCCACGTGATGAACTTGAAATGGTTGCGGGTGCCGATAATTGGTTAGACATTTTATGTCAAGGAGAATGGGACGTTTGGATGACAATCTCTGACGAGCCGTTTGATGGAGCTGAGCGACTTGATCTTGTCAGTATGGGCCTAATTGAAGGTTTTGAATATGGCCGTGGCGCATGGTATGTTGCTAGAGAATATATTGGGCTAGATTTTAATTTAAAACTGTGGCTATGTGATGTCACTACATTTGTATTTGGAGACTACCCAAAGGTAATATATTATAAAGTATGAAAGTTATATTTTTAGATCATGATGGCGTAATCTGTTTGTCAACCGAATGGGGAGGGCGCTTCAAAAAACAAACAAAGATCGGTCGTAAACTGTCTCAGTCTGTATTGTCGTTACCAGTCGATGCTCGTTTTGATAATTTCAATAAAAAGGCAATTGGCGTACTCAACGAAATCTTAGAAAAAACTGGTGCAGAAATTGTAGTATCATCAGATTGGAAAAGATTCGCAACAGTTGAAGAACTTGGAGAGTATTATGAAAACCAGGGAATTATGAAAAAGCCTATTGCTTTTACGCCAGACCTTAATACATGTACTGTGCAAGGTGAAGTTTTTATATGGTCTCGAAAATGGGATTTAGAACAAACTCGATCAATTGAGATAAAACAATACTTACATGATCATCCAGAGATAACTCATTGGGTTTCAATTGACGATCTAAATATGGGGATTAATTATAAGGACCCAGACTGGGGCATGATGGACCGAGACTGGGGTTTAACT
>Ga0222713_10002442_pt1 | contig 19914 bp, 21 predicted proteins | sample C33_649DmetaG_FD_165061 | JGI IMG/M metagenome (GOLD analysis project Ga0222713, IMG submission 165061) | Estuarine water microbial communities from San Francisco Bay, California, United States - C33_649D | ecosystem: Environmental > Aquatic > Marine > Unclassified | place: USA: California...
GATCATGCTTCTATCGAGTGCAAGATCCTTATCCGCGAGCGAGCGTAGATAGCGCATCATCGAAGTTTCTGAGTGATAGGTATTGAAGATGGGGTGAGTGAGGAAGGTTGAGGTTCGAGCAGAACCGAACATCTCGCTTGCTTTACCGACTTCAAGTTCAATACCAAAGATTGTCGCGAGGTCATTGAGGGTTCTCTCATCACATGTTTCATCAAAAGTAACACTTACTCCAGAAGATTTCTTGCGAAGGTTGTACTTCAACTTTCTCGCAGCAGATACAGCATCTTCTCGTTGCGACGATGACATCTGCACTGAAATTGTGTCAAAGAAAGTCTCGGCTTCGATGGTATAGCCAGCGCGAATCAATGCATCTCGGAAGATGACAGCCAGGCGGTGCACGCGTGAAGCAATCGCCGTCAAACCTGAAGGACCGTGGTAGGCCGCGTACATAGCTGAGATATTCGCTAGAAGAACTTGGGCGGTGCAGATGTTGCTCGTGGCCCGGTCCCGGCGAATGTGCTGTTCACGAGTTTGTAGGGCAAGCCTTAGAGCGGGATTTCCATGGGAGTCGACACTCATACCCACTAATCGACCTGGAAGAGATCTTTCCAGGCCTTCGCGCACTGCCAGGAATCCCGCGTGTGGACCTCCGAATCCCATCGGAACTCCGAAGCGTTGCGCAGAACCCACTGCTATATCGGCGTTGAACTCACCCGGTGATTTGATCAAGGTCAGTGCCAGCAAGTCTGTAGCAACTACAAGGCAAGCTCCCGAATCTTGGGTTTGTCGGCGAATCGTTTCAAGATCATGAATCAAACCATTGGTATCAGGAGATTGAACGAGTACGGCAAATGGCTTTACATCAGGCAGTCTCTCTTTGATTGAGAACTTAATGACCTCAATTCCAAGTGGGCGTGCCCTTGTTTCGATGACTGCAATAGTTTGAGGGTTGACGCCTTCCTCGACAAAGAAAGGTGCGTTCTCCTCCCCTTTCCACGACCTGCGCGCCAAAGTCATGGCCTCCGCGGCCGCTGTGGGCTCATCCAGCATGGAAGCATTTGAAATCGCAAGTCCAGTCAAATCCGCAATCATGGTTTGAAAAGCGAATAGAGCTTCAAGACGACCTTGGCTTATCTCTGGTTGATAAGGGGTATATGCGGTGTACCAAGCGGGGTTTTCTAAAAGATTTCGAATGATCACAGGTGGAGTTAAAGTTCCAAAATAGCCATTCCCAATAAGGGACCTAAAACAAATATTTTGATCAGCAAGTGACCGAAGCTCTTCCAAGACTTCATGTTCCCCTACCGCCTCGGGGAGATGACTTTCCAAAGCTTCAAGGGTTCTTATCGAATCAGGGACAACAGCTTGCGTAAAGGAATCTAGATCCTGAAAACCCAAAGTCATCAACATCGTTGTGAGTGCGTGGCTTGAAGGGCCTATATGTCTATCCTGGAAACGGATCTGTTGACTAGGACTGGACACAGCCTAAGAATAAACAGAGCTACCTGATTTTTCTCACTGGAAGAATCAGATCAAATCTAGGCTGATGAGCCTTAGGCGCCTTTCGACCGACGTCTCTCTGCTAGTTCATCCCCATCCGAAGCAGAATCTTGCCCGATTGTGATCAAAGTGCCCTCCACCTCACTGAGGACCTTCCCTATGGCAATACCAAAGACTCCTTGGCCACCTTGTAGCAGGTCGTACACCTCTTCAGAAGATGAACATTCATAAATAGAGACACCATCACTCATCAAAGTGATTTTTTCGAGATTTGCGACACCTTTTGAAGTGAGATGTTGCACTGCAACTCGAATGTTTTGGAGCGATACCCCCGCATCGAGGAAGCGGCGAATCACTTTGAGAACCAGAATGTCAGTGAAACTGTAGAGTCGAGCGGAACCCGATCCAGATGCAGAGCGAATGGATGGAACGACAAGGCCGGTGCGAGCCCAATAGTCCAACTGGCGATAAGAAATTCCAGCCGCCTGGCAAGCCACTACTCCCCTATAGCCATGCTCTCTGGGGGTAACCGCGGTGTAAATCTCGCTCATGAGGCTCCAATACGGGGAGGGGGAAGAATCCTCGTTGGAGAACTTTAGAAAGTAAACACCTTAGACACAAGGACCGACACACTCTAAGATTAAAGTAGAAGTTAACCTATCGAAGGCTGCGATAGCCGCGCAGCGCCCACAGGTAGGCCACTGCGAAACAAGCCCCAACTGCAAGGTAAGCAACCTTTGCTGGACTCCAGGACCCGGGTGAAAAAATTGTGAGTGCTGTGAAGGCGAGCGAGAGGCTCATCATGAGGAGCCCTGCCTGTCTGAGAGCCCGTTCAGGAAAATTTCCCGCTGCCATGAGCATGAAGGCAGAGAGAGCGATAAGGGCAACACCCAACATTCTCATCAGCCAAAGGATTGCTTGATTTGTCTCAGTACCAAGATCAAGCAGCCTAAGAAAAGCCTCCGGCAGGGCCACCAGGGTGATGCTGCTCAAAAGGAAAACCGAAGCGCCAGTCCTTAGGACCATAGTTATCCGCCTTGCCAACATGACGGCAGATTAGACCCGCTCAGAGGCAGGGTCTAGATGCTGAGGGTGACTTTTAGGAGGAACTTTCTACTTACAGAGCTGAATCAGGGGGCGAAATCTTCTGGATTGATCTGGTCGAGGAACTCTCGGAACTTCTCCACCTCATCATCCGCCTGATCAGGGATTTGAATGCCAGCTTCCTGGAGCAACCCTTCACTTGCCAGGATTGGAGAGCCGGTTCTAAGAGCAATAGCGATGGCGTCACTCGGCCGTGATGAGACTGTGATCCCACGATCGAGATTGATAAGTGAATAGAAGACTCCATCTTTGAGTTCAGTAAGGTGAATTGATTCAACTTTACGGTCAAGTGCACCCAAAAGATCTTTCATAAGATCATGAGTAAGTGGTCGTGGCGGTTGAACGCCTTGTTGTGCGAAAGCGATTGCGGTCGCCTCCACGGCTCCAACCCAAATCGGCAGGTACCTGTCCCCACCCATTTCCTTGAGGAGAACTATTGGTTGATTTGAGGGCATCTCAACGCGGACACCCACGACATCTACGGCATGGAAATCCATGAACTTATCTTCCCTCGGCCAAGCCAGCTTTCACTAATCCAGCATGCAATCTCACACTTAGTGAGCCAAGTTCTCGAATCACCTCTTCTGCTCTTGCTTTTGAGTCGGTGTTCTTCTGCTTAAGTAATGGCGTGACGATTTGCTCGATAAGACCTATCTCTCGATCCGCTGCCGTCTTAAAAGCCCGCAAGTGACGTCCTTCAATTCCAAACTCACTCATCTCAGCAATCGCTGTTGCAATAGCGAGAGCATTGGCATCATAGAAACGTCCCCTCGGCTGTATCAATCCGAAGCCTTCAACTTCTACCAGCTGTTCATCATCTAGGCCTGAAGACGCTAGTAGCTCGTCCCGCGAGAGACGAATATCTGCGCTGTCTGCAAAATCTGTCGGGCTTTCAACGGCTGCAAGCCGGACTGTGGGAAGAGTTCCGGGGGTAGCCGGTGGTGTGAGTCCGCGGTCAAGGGCATCAAGGTTTTCCTTGATGACTCTCAAAGGAAGGTAGGCATCACGTTGAGCGAGCAAAACGTAACGAAGTCGTTCGAGATCACTTGTTGTAAATTTTCTATAACCGCTAGGCGTTCGCTGCGGATCGATTAAGCCTTCCGATTCGAGGAAACGAATCTTTGAAATAGTCACTTCCGGGAATTCTTGTCGTAACTTACTGAGAACTTCGCCAATGCTGAGATAAGCCCGGGCTGGAACGCTCATATCACTCTCACCTTCAACTTGAGGGCAACGCTATTGAGCCGAGGCTTGAAGGTCAAGCCGAGCTTTATCAAAAAGTTGCCTTGAAAAGCGCTTATCACCCAGCGATCAGCGCGGAATAACCTGAGGCGTCAAGCAGTGAGGCATCACCGGAGGTCTTGACTTTTGCGATCCACCCATCCTGGTAAGGACTTTGATTGATCTTTTCTGGATTCTGGTTCAAAGATTGATTGACTTCGACGATTTCACCGTTTACCGGCGCGAAGATTTCGGAAACACTCTTTGTTGATTCAATTTCACCGCAGACCGTTCCAGCAGAAATGGTGCTACCAATCATGGGAAGTTGCACATAAACAATGTCGCCGAGGGCAGACTGGGCATAGTCTGTGATGCCAAATACGACGATGTCATCGCCACTAAGAAGAACCCATTCGTGTTCTTTGGTGTAGCTCAAATTCTGAGGAACAGAACTCATGACTCTCCTGGTTCGTCGCGGACGGACAGACTATAACCTCGAATTCCTCACTTGAGCAATCGCTCTCACTCCGGCTACCCCATAGGAAACACCAGTAACAAAGTAAAGACCTATCCCCCAAATCGAAAATGCCCACCCCAAGATGAAAGCTCCTTGGGAGATCCACGCCTCTTCCATTTTGGTCAGCAAGAGGAGTGGGAACGCGTAGAGCAGATTGAAGGTTGCCGCCTTTCCGAGATAGGTGACCTGGAATGGAGGCAGACCGAAACGTTTCATGACAATTAACATGCCACCTAAAGCGAGGTCGCGGAGAACGATTCCAAAAACTAACCAAGAAGAAATCAACTCCAGTTGTAGGAAAGAGATAAGAATTGCGACGATGTAAAGCCGGTCGACAGCTGGATCCAAGAGCTCGCCCAGGCGGCTACTCTGGTTGAAAGCTCTTGCGATTTTTCCATCAAGGTAATCAGTAGCTCCCGCAACGAAAAGGAGTATGACTGCAAATCCAAACTGTTCCCTCTGAATCAACGGAAAATAAAGGCCGATTCCGAGGAGACGTAAGAGTGAGAGCGCGTTCGGAACGGTGAGAACTTTCTCTCTCTTCATATTCCTCTCATATTCTCCCTAGTCGGGACGGCGGGATTTGAACCCGCGACCACATGACCCCCAGCCATGTGCGCTACCAAGCTGCGCTACGTCCCGTACGTCCTTCCCATGTTACTTCGTTTGCGCAAAGACGTCATCGAACCATTCGTCATCGAACCATTCGTCATTAGAACTAGTTCTTTTCATTGTCCTTAAGCCTAATTGAAATGCGAATCGGAGTACCCTCGAAGCCAAATTCCTCACGTAATCGCCGTTCGATGAAACGTCGGTAAGAGGCCTCAATGAAACCGGTGGCAAAGAGGACAAAAGTAGGTGGCATCGAAGATGCCTGTACGCAATATTGGATCTTTGCTTGCTTTCCGCTTCGCACCGGAAGTGGATTCTCGGCAACAATCGCACCAACGAAAGCATTAAGCCTTCCGGTCGGAATTCGAAGTTTCCACGAATCAAGGGCACGTTCTACCGCTGGCATAAGCCGATCCCTATGCCAGCCAGTTTTCGCTGAGATGTTGATCCGTTCCGCCCAATCGACCTGAGCGAACGCTCGTTCGGTTTCCCTCTCCAACTGAAGGCGTCTCTCCTCATCCACCAAGTCCCATTTGTTCATAACAATCACGATGGCCTTACCTGATTCCTCAATCATTGAGATAAGGCGAAGGTCCTGTTCAGTGATGACCTCTGACGCGTCTATAAGCAGCAACCCCAAATCGGCTCGGTCAAGTGCCTTCTCGGTACGTAGTATCGAGAAATAGTCAGCGCCCTCGTCTTGATGGGAGCGGCGCCTGATTCCGGCAGTATCTATGAGGCGAAGTTTTCGACCTTCCAACTCCACAATTTCATCAATCGGATCACGTGTTGTTCCGGCCACGGCATCTACCAGAGCTCGATTTTCACCCGCAAGGGCATTGAGCAGGCTGGATTTGCCGACATTTGGTTTCCCAAGAATGGCCAAACAATCCAGATCTTTGCGTGGTCTCCCTCTCCCAACCTGGGGCAAGATTCCCACAAGTTCATCTAGAAGATCTCCACTGCCGCGTCCATGGAGTGCGGAGATGAAATGAGGCTCTCCAATCCCCAAATTCCAAAGGGAATGGGCTTGAGCTTCATCATTCTCATTATCAACCTTGTTCGCTACCAGAAAGATCTCTTTATCGTACTTTCGCATCAACGTAATCATCTCTTCGTCTTCCGAGAGTGCACCGGTATGAGCATCGACAACGAAGAGAACCAAATCACTATTCGTAATAGCATCAATCGCTCGCTGTGCAATTTGTTCATCGATTCCAGTCGCGTTTCTATCCCAGCCGCCCGTGTCGACCAAAATGAACTCTCTCGAATTCCACGAGGCAAGATGTTCAACCACATCTCTCGTGATACCGGGTCGGTCCTCAGTAATTGCATCGCTCCTACCAGTAAGTCGGTTAATCAGACTCGATTTTCCAACGTTAGGGCGACCAACGACGGCAATTCGGGGCAAGCCAAGTACGTCACTTTCTCGCATTAAGTTCCAGATGTGATTTACCGTTTCTTCGAGATTCATAGTGGACGAGTCAACAACAGTTGCATCTGGCGAAACCAGTAAGGGCGAGATGGCTCTACTCGAATCCTTTTTGTCTCTATCCGAAAGTGCTAGAGCAGTATCTGTACCGTCGACCACGCCAAGCTCAGCCCCGCGACGAGATGCACGAGCGGAAATGTCGGCCTCCAGGTAGATTTTGAAATCTGCTTCCGGCATCACCACGGTACAAATGTCTCGCCCTTCAACGACGATTCCACGAGTTGTTTTATCGATAAAGTGACGCTGTAAACCGAACAAAAAACCCCTAACAAGCTTATTACTGGATACTTCGCTAACCCGACTTGTCACTGCCTCTTCTCGAATAAATGCCGTTATGTCTTGCCCATCAAGAGCGAATTTCTGTGCATCCGGATCAACGGAAATGGCAAAATGATGTTGATTAAGATTTGCAAAAAGTTCGTCGGCCTCGATATTTGTTTCTTTCAAGAGCAGTGCTGTGACCATGCGATAGAGAGCTCCGGTGTCGAGGTAATCCCAACTTCCTCGACGCGCTAGCGCTTTCGCTGTTGAAGATTTTCCTGAACCACTCGGACCATCTATCGCTATCTTCAACACGATCTATCTTTTCTCTTTCAAGTAAAAGACAAAACATAATTTTTGTAGGGATTGTTCAAGAAGACGCGTTTGTTGCGGGTTGATTGAAAGTGTCAATAGTCCGGTTTCCTGGGCTGGGCTGTGTTCCAGTGAAATATCTTCGATATTAATTGAATCGCGAAAACAAATCTCAAAAACTTTAGCGAGTGCACCAGGTTCATCTGGAATCACTATTTGACATTGCGCGTAATCACGAGCTACGGCCCCGTGCTTTCCGGATATCAAAGAACGGCCGATTTTTCCTTCATTGAAAATATTCAGAATCGTTGCACTGTCATCATCTCTGACAGCACTGTCAAACTTCTCTAAGTCTGCAATCAAGTTGGTTAGAACTTTCGACACTTGTTCTTTGTTGGTAGAAAGGATTTCTAACCAAAGGTTTGGATCAGAATCAGCCAGACGAGTGAGATCACGAAGCCCCTGACCGGACAAAGAAGCCTTCGCTCCCCATTCATTGATGCGAGTTGCTAGAACAGTGCTCAAAACTTGGGGAAGGTGAGATGTGGTGGCCAAGAGGTGGTCGTGATCCTCGACAGAGAGCCGATAGGGGTCAGCCCCTATCAACCGGATCAATCCTTCGACTTCAGCCACGGCGTTTTCGCTTGTCTGATTCAATGGCGAAACGATCCAAGCTCGATTGAGAAAAAGGTCCGCTCTAGCAGCCGAAGGGCCATTAACTTCGCGTCCTGAAATAGGATGGGTAAGGACGACTCGATTCAATTCAACCGATAAAACTTCAAGTTCTAGTGCAAGGTTAGTTTTGGTGCTGGAAGTTTCTAAAACTATTGCATTCGGGTGGAGCGACAATTGCTCCTTGATGACTCCGGCTATACTTTTCGGAGGAACAGCAACCACTACGAACTCAGCGCTCTCGCCCTCTTTGCTCCAGCGGCCCATCAGGGCATTACTCAGTCCTTCGGCAGTGGGATTTATATCCGTCATGGAAACTGAATATCCCAACTCGATAACCTTGAGACCGATAGAAGTTCCGATCAAGCCAGCTCCAACGATATGAATATGCCGCTTCACTGTTTCTACTGTGCCAAATCGCGCCGAAGGTCTTTTGTGGCGCCCAGATATGCGTGTTCTATCGCCTTTCTTGGGATATCGGTTTCTACATGCATAAGAACTCGAACGACCCGAGGCATTCCATGAGGCACTTCGATTTCCTGAGCACAGATGAGTGGAACATCCCCTAGCGGTAACGAGCGGGCAGCGGCGGCAGGAAAGTCGGCATTAAGATCGGGGGTAGATGTAAAGAGGATGGAAATAAGGCAGTCGTAGGAGAGTTGATTAATCTCGAGCATTTCCTGGATCAGAACCGGAACTTCTCGCGCAAGAGATTGCGAGGAATTGTCGGGAACTTGCACGGCACCGCGAATACCTCTGACTGGCATGGGGTGAGTCTACGGTGAATCAACTGTCAGCGGAGAAAAAGAAAATCCAGACTTCAGTCTTTATTGTTTTCATGGTTAAGAGATTTAGCGATATTTCTGACTTCAGACTTTGAGAGGATTCAGTTCGGTACGAAACTGCATAATATCTATAAGTCGCTATTTGTTAAGACGATTATGCGCGAAAAAGTCGATTAAACGCTAAAACAAAACTTTCTGAAAAAAGGTTTCTCGTTAAATCAATTTAACCTTTAGTCGATTTTACTGTTTCTGGTTTCATTGCTTTACAGAGATGTCTTTTCATGTTTTTTCAAGTATCGCCACTCTCCTTCTCGTAACGGGCCCAATTCAATACCCCCAATACGTGTACGCAGCAAACGAAGGACTTCATGACCAAGGTTGCCCATCGCTCGTCTGATGACCCGATTTCGTCCATCCTTTATGACGAGCAGAATCAGGTTCGGTCCGGTCCTCGAAACACGTAAGGGCCTAAATGGACCGTCTTCGAGCTCGAGGCCGCGCCGCAAGTTCTCTAGATCTTCCCTAGTGAAATCAGCGCCTAAAGTCACGACATATTCCTTTTCAACTTCAAAACTAGGATGAATGAGTTTCTGCGCGAAATTTCCATCATTGGAAAGGATCAATAACCCTTCGCTTTCCCGATCCAATCTCCCCACATGGAATAGACCCCTATGTGGCATCGAAGATACAAAATCCGCTAAGGAATCAGTCCCACTCATACTAGACAAAATTCCACGTGGTTTATAAAATGCGATCAACGCTTTAGACATTTCAGGCATTATTGCTCGTCCGTCTACTTCTACTTTATCTTTTATCGGATTTACCAAAAAGCCAAGTTCGAGCATAGGTTTTCCATTTACAGTGACTCTGCCTTGCTCAATCAGGAGATCTGCAGCTCGTCGGCTACTAAAACCTGATGATGAGATGTACTTGTTTATCCGAATCACTCGGTGAGCGTAGCAATAACCTCATCGAGACCATCACGATCGGGAAGCAGCGGAGCGATCGGCGGAAGGTCGGTGAGAGCGTTGAGTCCGAGACGCTCTAGAAAGAGCCTGCTTGTACTGTACAAAACCGCGCCAGTTTCGTACTCAATTCCAACTTCCTCAACCAGCCCCCGCGTGACCAGTGTTTTCATGACTGCTTCAACGTTAACTCCTCGAATCGCAGATACCCGAGCGCGGGATACAGGCTGGCGGTATGCAATAACCGCCAGAGTTTCAAGTGCCGCCTGGGTCAATTTGGCCGGCTGACCCTCTATTACGAATCTCTCGACATATGATGCCTGGGAGGGGTCCGAATAGAAACGCCAACCCCCGGCGACCTCTTTGAGTTGGAACCCATGCCCTGCCTCAAGGTAACTCGTCTTCATTGCTTTAAGGGTTTGAATTGCATCCTCGAGCGGAATTTCGAGTATCTGGGCTAAAACACTGACTGTCACAGGTTCTTCGGAGACCATCAATATGGCTTCAAATGCCGCCTTCACTTCGTTACTCATCATCTTGAACGCCCCCATCAGGGGTAAAGGGTCGGTCGAATTCATCAGAAAGAACTACTGCTTTGGATTCATCCCCCACCCACTCGACTGTGAGATCGCCTAACGCTATGACCTGCTCAAATCTCACTACGCCCTCCCGAAAGAGCTCGAGCAGCGCCAGAAATCTCGCAATAACCACCAAGTGCGAAGGTGCATCTGCGGCAATTGCCCGAAATGTGAGCTTTTTTGCGCTCTTGATTCGAGGAATCATCCTCTGGCCTTCCTCAGCCACTGAAACCAAGGGCAGGTGCAGGTGAGTCGTGGAAAAGCTCAACTCTTCCCTCGTGGTTAAAGCTCGTTCGGCGAGGGCCGCAAACCGATCCGGAGATATGCCAAGCACCACCTCAGGTAACAACTCAGCCAAGTATGGATCTAGTGAAACAACTCTAGGAAATGACCGCTCCGCTTCAACTATTCGCTCTTCCAGGAAAATCGCAATTTGTTTAAACGCTCGGTACTGGAGCAGACGCGCGAATAGGAGATCGCGAGCCTCTAATAGTGCAAGATCTGCCTCGTCGTCGATCTCACCGCTAGGAAGAAGCCGGGCCGCTTTCAGATCTAAAAGGGTCGCCGCGACGACCAGGAATTCCGTCGCTTTCTCCAGATCCCAACCTTCACCGTCAACCTCAAGTTTACGGATATACCCAATGAACTCGTCAGTCACGGTAGCGAGTGCAACTTCAGTCACGTCCATCTTATGTTTCGCTATCAATTGCAGCAGAAGATCAAAAGGTCCATCGAAATTCTCTAATCGGACGTGAAATCCCGGAATCAATGCTTCGGGTGCGATCATCACGTCCATGGTGATAACTTACTTCAGATGTTGGACCTTGCATGGAAGGGGCGACACCAATAGGCTTCGGGAAAGTTGTTAGAGAGGTATCTCGATTGAGTGCTAAATCGACTTTCCAAGATGATGATGTAACCACTACTTCTTCGGTTCTGGGGAATAAGGCGCGTTCATTTAAAGAACCGGCACCCTTGCTCTCGCATGGAAACGCAACGGTGATCTCAGTTGTAAATCAAAAAGGTGGTGTTGGTAAAACCACAACCACAATCAATCTCGGTGCAGCTATCGCAGAACTTGGTCGCCGTGTTCTCCTCGTTGATTTTGATCCACAACATTCACTTTCGGTGGGACTAGGTGTCTCAACTAGAAACCTCGAAGGATCGATCTACAACCTCATGCTTGATGAATCCACAAAAATAGAGGATTTCCTCTTGAAGACCAATGTGCCAGGTATGGACATGATCCCAAGTCATGAGGATTTAGCCGCCGCTGAAGGAGCTCTCGTTTCGGTGATAGCACGCGAAAAAGTTTTGAAACGTGTTCTTGATTCAGTGTCCGATTACTACGATGTGATCCTGATTGATTGTCAGCCATCTCTCGGGCTCCTCACCATCAATGCCCTGACTGCCTCCAAATATGTGATTGTTCCATTGGAATGCGAATATTTTGCCCTTCGTGGTGTTGCTCTTCTTGTTGACATAATTGGAAAAGTTCAAAAGAACACAAACCCCGGTTTAGAAATGCTTGGAATACTTCCAACCCTCTACGACCGCAAGACGGTTCATAGTCGCGAAGTTTTGGAACGCATAATCGAAGCCTTTCCTGAAAAAGTTTTCGATACGATTATTTCTAGAACTGTTCGTTTTCCCGAAACCACAGTCGCGGGCGAACCTATTACGACATTTGCGAGTAGTTCTGCCGGCGCATCGGCATATCGGCGATTAGCGCGCGAGATCATCTCTATGGGAATTGCCCAACAGTCGAAAACAACCGAGCCCATCGCAAGTGCAGGAGGAATCTAATGAGTCGCCGTGTCACCCTTCCTGGAGCTGATGAGCTCTTTCGAAAAACTACTCTCGCGGCGGTTCCATCAGTGGAAGCGGATGTGGAGAGCGAGAACGCGACTCCCTCACCTACTAAAGCTCCAAAAACTAAAGGTGTTAGAACAACTGCTAGAAGAAAACCCAACAACCTCGATCGTGTACCGTCTGGTCGCGAGCGTCATGATGAGAAAATCACTGTTTACCTCTCTCCTGATGAACTCTTCGATTTGGAACAAGCCCGACTACTGCTAAGAGGAGACCTTGGACTGGCCGTTGATCGAGGGCGGATAGTACGAGAATCCCTTGCGATAATCATCGCGGACCTCGAGAGTAAGGGCGATCAGAGCATCATCGCTCGTCGCCTTCGCGGCCGCTAAGTTCTTGTGGTTAGCCAGTCAGCGTGCACGCGGGTGGCTTTCGAAGAAGACTTCTCTCAGGGCCTCTCCCGTAACCAACGTGTAAATCTGCGTTGTTGTCACGCTTGCGTGACCCAGTAGTTCCTGAACTGAGCGAACGTCTGCGCCATTTTCAAGGAGATGGGTTGCAAAGGAATGGCGAAGCTGGTGCGGCGAAACAGTGAAACCAAGTCCTGCCCGTTTGGAAACTTCTTTGAGCATATGCCATATGCCTTGTCGGGTAAGACGTTGACCATGATGATTGAGGAAGAGTGCGCTAGAGGATTTTGACCCGATTAAAGCTGGTCGCGTCCTTACTAAATAATCCTCGATCGCTTGGTCCGCATAGCCCCCTACCGGCACGAGTCTTTCTTTGGCGCCTTTTCCGACAACTCGAATGAATCGAGATGAGGACTCTTCTTCCCTAAGTCGGAAATCGGAGGTATCGAGACTCACTGCTTCACTTACTCGCAATCCCGCGGAATAGAAAAGTTCGATTATCGCTCGGTCTCGAATTCCCATCTCGTCGCTTCGACAACTACCGATGAGAGAGGTTATGACATCCAGAGATAAGGCTTTCGGCAGACGCTGTGGGCGCCGCCCCCTTTGATGAGGCACCAGAAAGCTATCGGAATCGGTCAGGCGCAAGAACTTTGAGTACCCACGAAGGACGCTCACGATTCTTGTGACTGAAACCGGCGACATTTTCGCGATCTGTAACTTCTTGAGGAAGCGTCCTAGAGATTCCTCATTCAACTTAGATTCTTCTTCAAAGAATTTCCTGAGATCGGATCTATAAGCTGCGAGAGAGTTCTCACTAAGTCCACGTTCAACCTGGAGATGTTGCAAGAAGCTCTCCACGGTTCTTGGGGCTCTACTCTTCTCCATTTCGCCTCAAAGCAGCAGCAATCAAACCTGAGAAGAGAGGATGCGGGCGGGTTGGTCGTGATTTGAACTCAGGGTGAGCTTGTGTTCCTACATAAAAAGGATGCATCGAAGCATCCATCTCTACGAACTCAACCAGCGCTCCATCTGGAGATAACCCGGAGAAGCGAAGGCCCGTTGCTTGAAGAGATTCTCGGTACTTGTTGTTAACCTCGTAGCGGTGTCGGTGTCTCTCGCTGATTCGAAGCGATCCATAGCATCGTGAGACAACCGACTCATCATCCAAGATCGCTTCGTAGGCTCCTAGCCTCATTGTTGCGCCCATATCGCCATCGCCTGCAACGATCGCTTCTTGGTCGTGCATCGTGCTTACAACCGGATGTTTTGTAGTCGGTTCAAATTCTGAGGAGTTGGCATCGGCCAATCCACCAAGATTTCTAGCCACCTCGATGACCATACATTGCAGACCAAGACACAATCCAAGAGTTGGAATCCCATTCTCGCGTGCGAATTTCAAAGCCCCCAACTTCCCTTCGATACCTCTCACACCGAATCCACCAGGGACACAGACTGCATCAACATCACCCAGCGCTGCTCGCGCTCCATCTTCAGTCGCACAGTCATCGCTCACTACCCACTTGATTTCCACCCTAACTCGGTGCGCAAACCCGCCGGCTCTTAGCGCTTCAGTGACCGAAAGGTAGGCATCTGGAAGATCGACATACTTGCCTACGAGGGCGACGCGAATTCGATGCTTCGGATTATGAACACGATCAAGCAATTCATCCCATTCGCCCCACTCGACATCCCTAAACGGCATACCCAGTCTTCTGACGACATATGCGTCCAATCCCTCTTTATGTAGAACCTTCGGAATGTCATATATCGAAGGTGCATCAACCGCCGCAACGACTGCTTCTTGATCGACATCGCACATCGAAGAGATTTTTCGCTTCACACCTTCTGGGATATCTCTATCTGAACGAATGACTATTGCATCTGGCGTTATACCAATGCTCCGGAGTGCTGCGACCGAGTGTTGAGTAGGTTTCGTTTTCAACTCCCCGGACGGCCCTATATACGGGACTAAAGAAACATGAAGATAGAAAACATTCTCCCGTCCAACTTCTTGACGAATCTGCCTTGCAGCTTCAAGGAAAGGAAGGGACTCGATGTCACCAACAGTCCCACCAATCTCCGTGATAACAACATCAACATCATTCCCATCCAGGGCAAGCATTCGCGATTTGATCTCGTTTGTTATGTGCGGAATTACCTGGACAGTATCGCCAAGATACTCACCTCGCCGCTCTTTAGCTATAACCCGTGAATAAACCTGTCCGGTTGTGACATTCGCCGACCCATGAAGATTGTTATCTAAAAATCTTTCGTAATGCCCGATATCCAAATCGGTTTCAGCGCCATCTTCTGTCACGAAAACTTCACCATGCTGGAACGGATTCATCGTCCCAGGATCAACGTTGATATAGGGGTCAAGTTTTTGCATGGTTACTTTGAGTCCTCGAGCGCGGAGCAATCGACCTAACGAAGAAGCCGTCAGACCTTTTCCGAGACTTGAGGCTACTCCACCAGTTACAAAGATGTGCTTAGTCACGTGGGCATTCACGGAAGGTGAACTTATCACCTATCTAGAGAAAAGGCCCAATTCATACCAAGGTGGCGTGTTTTAACAATGCGCCGGCATGCAAATTTGCTGCTTCATCTTCTAGCTCGCCCGAGAGCATTCTTGCTATTTCTTTCACTCTTGCATCCCCCGTAACCACTTCGACTGAAGATTGAACGAAGTCATTGTCAGCATTCTTAGTGATGACAAAATGCTCTTTGGCCCAAACAGCAACTTGCGGGAGGTGAGTTACAACGATAATTTGACGGTTCTCTGCTAACTTCGCGAGTCGTTGTCCGACAATATTGGCGGTTTCACCACCTATACCCGAGTCAACTTCATCGAAAACAATTGTAGAAATGTCCCGGTCTGAAACCAGAGCAAGTTCGATTGCCAACATGAGCCTAGAGAGTTCGCCACCACTTATTCCCTTACTCAAAGCATGAGGAGTAACACTCTGGTGCGCCGCAAACTTGAAGGAGATTTCATCAATCCCCTCAAGGGGAAGGTCCTCAGGTTTCTCAACGGCGAGATAAGAGAACTCTATGGAAAAGCGCGATCCAGCTAATCCAAGAACTTGAAGCTCATTGGCCACAGCAGCTTCAACCCGCTTAGCAATTGTTTGACGCATAGTAGAAACTTCCCTAGCAAGAGCCCCTAAATGAGTAAAAACTTTCTCAATCTCCAACTGCATTTGATCAAGGCGCTCATCTCCACCATCCAGATTCTTGAGAAGTTTTTCAACAGAGGCGCCATATTCGATAAGCGCTTCTATTTGTGCGTGCTGGTCGAGATCTGGGGCGAGGAGAGGCGCATGTTTCTTTACAAAAGCGAGAATGGAAGCCTTACGCTGCCTCAATTGATCAAGTTCTCCGGGCTCCCCTTCTAGTTCTCCAAAAAGAAGTCCGATTTCATTTCGCAGGTCACTCAATTCATTCTTAACCTCTGTAAACCGTTCAGTGAGTTCTCTCATGGACTCCATCGATTCACCGATAGGAACTAGTGAGCGAATCGCTCGGGAAACTGAGGTCAAGGCGCCAGTTTCCTCGTCATCCATGGCGTTCAAAGCTCCACTCAGTGCTACCTGCCATTCTTCTACTGAGTCCAATCGCTGGATTCGCGCTTCCAGATTTTCGAGTTCACCTGCTTTTAGTGAGATTCGCTTGAACTCTGCTTGAAAGGTACTCAACTTCACTCTTGTTGCATCTCGATCAAGCAGTGACTTCTTTAGGGATGCGATCTCTTTGATCTGATCCTTGAGTTGTAAGACCCCATTTCGAAGGTCATCGCATTTCAAGGACAGCTTTTCATCAGATGAATCAATCAATCTGCGTTGATAGGCGTTGGACAGCAACTTCTGGTTACTACCTTGTCCGTGAACGACATAGAACTCATTGGCAAATTTGGTTAGCAGACTTGCCGTCGCAACAGAGCCTCCGACCTGTGCCCGATTCTTTCCGTCTCGCGTGATCGAACGCGCCAAAACCAGTTCGCCTGAATCCATCTCAGGTTCATGTTCCGCAAAAAGTTCAGCAAGGTTTGCGGTCGGTGCGCCATCAAGATGGACGATTGCCGAAACTGAGAGTTTCTCCGCTCCAGAACGAATGAAATCTGAATCAGCTTTCTCTCCTGCTAAAAGCCCCAAACCTGTCAGAATCATCGTTTTCCCGGCGCCTGTCTCACCCGTTAGTACGTTGAAGCCGCTACCCAGTTCGATTTTGGTCGATTCGATCACCCCAAGGTTTGAGATGATGATTTCCCGAATCAAGCGCTTGCTATTTTCCACGCCATCCCTCAACGGGCAGTTTGAACTTAGCTACAAGTCGATCGGTAAAAGGCGAATCGTCAAGGTGGGCCAACCTCACTGAGTTACTGGATGCCGTAAGAGAGATTCGGTCCCCCTCTTTAAGCGCCAGGCGTCGAAGCCCATCAGCGCTGAGCAAGGCAGCATCACTCTCAACATCTATTTTAATTGTCGAGTTAGGAGAGATCACCATAGGCCTCGAATAAAGCGCGTGCGCCGCAAGGGGCAACAGCACCAATGCTTTAACGTCGGGCCAGACGACGGGTCCACCAGCCGAAAATGCATATGCCGTCGATCCTGTTGGGGTGGAAATCAACACCCCATCGCATCCCCAACGTGACAGAGGACGATCATCAACTTGGACAAAGAGTTCTACCATCGCCGGATTAGCGCTCTCGACAACTACTTCATTCAAGGCAAAGCCCTCTGAAAATACATTTCCTCCACCTTCGACCTTGTATGAAAGTGTCAAACGATCCTCAGTTGTAAATGCTCTTGCCGCAATTCGTTCAAGTAGTTCGCTCGCCGTGGGACGAATCAACTGCGCAAGAAAGCCAACATGTCCGAGGTTTAATCCCAAAATAGGAATCGATGTTCCGCGTACGAGCTCCGCCGCTCGAAGCATCGTTCCGTCCCCTCCTAAAACAATGCAGATTTCGATGCTCTGCTCTTTAACGTCACTGAGAGCTTTAGTTCCAGGTAGCGCAACGGCTGAATTCGTGATGAAATCAAAACGATTTTTACCTGCTTCAATCAATTCCAAGGCTGCAGAATTTGCTTCCGCTCTCAGAGAATGAACGACAAGCAAAATTGTCGGCAGTTCACTCATGAGGGCCCCTTTTCAATTGCTTCTTCGAGGTCGCATTCTCTCAGTTCGGGTGCCTGACGGCGAAGCCAAAGAAAATACTCCACATTGCCAGATGGGCCAGGGTGGCGGCTGGCTACAACTTTGTTGACACCCCAACCAAATCTCCATGCCGTTCCTGCAACTTCACGAACAGTTTCCGCACGAAGCAGGGGGTCCCGAAGCACCCCACCTTTGGGTAGGCGTTCTTTGCCTATCTCGAACTGCGGTTTTACCAAAAGCAACATCTCCCCCGATTCTTCGACGAGATCATTGAATGCGGCCATCACTGCCTTGAGGGAAATAAATGAGAGATCGGCTACGAGTAGATCGACCTTACCTTCAATCTCCGAAGGCGTAAGTTCCTTAATGTTCTTTCTGTCGATGACTCTGACCTGTGGATTATTTCGAAGCCGCCAATCAAGTTGACCATATCCGACATCTACCGCGTAGATAATTCTTGCCCCAGAATCAAGCAGTACGTCGGTGAAACCTCCGGTTGAAGCGCCGGCATCAAGAGCTCGCTTGCCTCTTGGATCAAGATCTTTCAGATCATCAAGTGCCCCGCGCAATTTCAAACCGCCTCGAGATGCATATCGACTCGCTTCTGCGTCGATAACTATCGAATCGGTCGCCGCAACTTGACTCGCAGGTTTGGAAATCACCAACCCATTGATGCGGACATGACCAGAATCAATCAGAGCCTTTGCTTCTTCTCGAGATCGCACCAAATGTCGTCGAACCATCTCCTGGTCGAGACCAATTCGCATTTCAGTTGCTCTCTATCTCCTGGAGCTTCTTAGTTAAAGCCTGATTAATGCTTGCAAATCTGACGCTATGTTCAGCAAGCGGGGCCATTCTGATCTCAGTTATTTGTTCTTGCACACCCTTTAAATCCACTTTTTCTTCAACGTTCATGCCGCTAGCCTAACTTGGACGTCCACCGAGGCCCTGAATTTCCTGTTGCACTTCGTCCCATGCCTTCAATAACCGCTGCGCCTCGGCCTGAAAGAGCGGGTTCTTGATTCTCTCTACGAGAAATACCCTATCTTTTTCAATGAGCGAAACTGAGGCAGCTTCGCGTTGGCCATTGCCTAATCGTGCCCGCGCTGAAACCACCCTCGCTTCAATCAAACGTTCTCGTTCCAACTTCCTGGAATCAATTTCTCCAAGAATTTCAAGGGCTTTTAGCGCCCGACCAAGCCCTAGTTCAGCAGCGGCGATATCAATAAGTAGAGCGTCTTCGCCAAGGATTCGATGTGCAGCCCTCAAGGTTGTCTTTGCCTCTTGAAAATTTCCTTGCTTCAAGGCAATTTTGCCAGCGTATTCACGGACTACTCCGACACGTCCCGCCCTAGCTGCCGCACTCTTGGCATATCGAGCAGCACTAATCAACCCTTCTGTGGTGCCCGCCTCCAAACCACGAATCGTCATCAAAATCTCTTTACCAACAATCTCTGCGTTTTCCGGCGAAAGAGCGCGCAATCCAGTTTTCACTTTGCTTGGAAGGGCTTTGATATCCAAATCTTCAGGAAGTGGCGGGTTGTCGAATACGCGCCTGGGTCGCGAATCATCTCGTGCATCTCTCTTTGGCCCTTGACCGCGAGTACTTCTCTCTCTTTGGTTGATGGGTCGCGCATTTGCCCCATGGGATTTCCTAGCGCTAGAAGGTTTGCGTTCAATGGAATTTGTATTGCTATTTGGTTTAGATGAACCTGAACTATTTTTCCGATGTGGTGACCGAGAAGATTTTCCTGATCCAGAAACTGAAGAAGGGGGCCGCATAATGCAACCCCCTTCTTAGAAATAATGTCCGGCGACGTTCTACTCTCCCACACGGTCCCCCGTGCAGTACCATCGACGCTGAGAGGCTTAACTTCCGGGTTCGGAATGGGACCGGGTGTTTCCCTCTCGCTATAGCCGCCGAAACTCTATGGAGTTATGGTGGATCTTTTTGGATCCCGACCGTATCTCGGGAACCACACAGTGGACGCGTAGCAACTTTGTAGTTAAATCCTCGGCCTATTAGTACCGGTCAGCTCCATGGCTCGCGCCACTTCCACTTCCGGCCTATCAACCCAGTAGTCTTCTGGGGGCCTTACCTGATAAATCAGTGGGAAACCTAATCTCGAAGCGAGCTTCCCGCTTAGATGCTTTCAGCGGTTATCTCTTCCGAACGTAGCTAATCGGCAGTGCTCTTGGCAGAACAACCGACACACTAGAGGTTCGTCCGTCTCGGTCCTCTCGTACTAAAGACAGCCCTTCTCAAGTTTCCTACGCACGCAGCGGATAGGGACCGAACTGTCTCACGACGTTCTGAACCCAGCTCGCGTGCCGCTTTAATGGGCGAACAGCCCAACCCTTGGGACCTACTCCAGCCCCAGGATGCGACGAGCCGACATCGAGGTGCCAAACCTTGCCGTCGATATGGACTCTTGGGCAAGATCAGCCTGTTATCCCCGGGGTACCTTTTATCCGTTGAGCGACGGCGCTTCCACAAGCCACCGCCGGATCAC
>Ga0222713_10002446_pt1 | contig 19887 bp, 12 predicted proteins | sample C33_649DmetaG_FD_165061 | JGI IMG/M metagenome (GOLD analysis project Ga0222713, IMG submission 165061) | Estuarine water microbial communities from San Francisco Bay, California, United States - C33_649D | ecosystem: Environmental > Aquatic > Marine > Unclassified | place: USA: California...
CCCCCTTCTGTTTTTTTTTTTATAAAATTTTTTTTGACTTTTCCTAGTAGAACAATTCCTCTTTTTAATTGCTGTGTTCATTTTATAGGTAGCCTTGCGAGCAGATTTATTATGCCGTTTTACACTTTTTATATATCTGGTTCTTTTGTTTTTGATATATCTTTTATACGAATCCAATAACAGTTTATATTTTTTCAGGATCTTGTTGCGTTTAGTTATCATTTTTTTCCATTCATAATTTGCATAATTAAAACTCTTTTCACGTTTGATTATTTTGTTTATTTCGACTAATTTCATTTTTGTTTGTCTAATCGCGTTTTTTAATCGCCTTAGTCTATTTTCGGTTCCGTATTTAGAGTAATCAACTCTGGAACCATATTCTTTTTTACTTAAATCAGCAAGATTTGTATTACCCTCTATATTACTCATTCCTTCTTTACCTAGTAACAAATTGACTTGATCAAGAAGTTGATATTGAATAATTTGTTCGTTCGCAGCAACTGCTGTTTTTTTAGCTATACCACACTTGTCTTTCTTTTCTTGGAGTATACGACCACAATCGCTTGTTTGTTCTTTAACCGTTACGTTACAAGAACCTTTACCCGAGTTTATGGTATAATTCGACGGAATACTAATATTATTTTTATCGTTAAACGCCAAATCACCCCCTTTGAAATTTATATTCATCTCCAAGTCATTATGCTGCAATTCAATGGTAGAAAAATTAGAACTTTTTACAGAGTTTGCATTAAATTGCTCGTCATCAATATCAAAAATAGCCCATTGCATCTTACCTTCATTATTCTTAAATATAGAAAAGTAAGGCATTCTTTTCGTATCGTTATATAGGTCGGTACATTTCTTACGTGCATCTATAATACAATCCCGAGACGAATTCCAAGACGTAGATGAAATGTTGGTTGGTGTTATACCGGTCATTAATCCAGGTTCTTCGCATTCGTGTTTTACCTTAAACCATTGAATTGGTTGATACGATTCGTCTATTACCGTTTTTTCGGCGTGTAATTTCGATAAATATTTCTGATTTGCTATATAATTATTCATATCCTGATCGGACATATTTATTAATATATACTATAATAATAAATAAAATTCTATTATGTGAATGTATAATATACGAGAGAAGACGCGATAACCGTCCATACTAAACTAATATAAATAGTGGAATCCAAATGTATTTGTTTTTCTGTGACGTGCGAATCACCCAATTGATTGAGAACCTTTATCTTACTATCCAATGTGTTTTGTAGACGTCTTAATTCACTACCATTTTTTAATAGTTTGTCGTGACCAGGTAAGTTGGTTTCAACGGTGACAGCGTCGGCTATGGATTTTGCGGTTGATGACCAGGGATCGGAGGGAGTAGTAACATAAACAGTATCCCGAAAACTGTTCCAATTGTTAATATCGATACCATCAGGTAAATTTTTACCTGTACCATTGGTGGAATCAGTGAAATGTGAATTAAGACTTTTAACCACATGTTTTGTTAGATTCGTACGGTCCGTCTCTAAGTTACCCATTAACGTGGACACTTTCAAATCTGCATCATCTTCAAACCCTTCGGTTACAGGATATGTAAAAAGTGTATCGCCGTTTCCATTTGTTCCGCTCTTCAATTCCAACGTTCCGTATGACGTCAATACCAGAGATGATCCAGTGACCGAACCTTTTGACATTAGTGTGGTAATTGGTTCACTATTGCGTGATGTCTTAAATTGAATAATCCCATTATCATTCAATAACATAATTTTGGAACCGTTGGCATTCATTGACCATAATTGTTTCCATATATTATTTGTTTTTACAAAACAAGTCAATTGACCATTCCGTATAGCCATTCCATAACCACCATCTTCACTCTTTAAATAACCAGCATCAGTCATATACTCACCACGGTTTAATACGTGTGTATTCGTTTTCATTATGTCTAATCCTTCCATGGAAGGTGCTGTACAAATGCATAAACACGATACTATAAGAAACCCTAAAACTATTAATACAATGGTTGTTTTGCGTTTCATAATTCTATAAAGTAAAAAGAGAAATAAACCGTTACTTTATATTAAAAAACTACTTTCTGGAGTATTTAACAATCATAGCGAGAACAGCAATAGAACCAGCACCAATAGTAGCCGCTTCTATATAAGACCGATTAAACATGCGTTTGATATTACTATGGTTCGCAGTGATAACAGATTCTGGTAGAGGTTGTGGGTCAACGGTTAACCCTTCTGTCGTTCTTCTAAACCTCTTATCACTATAATTCCATAAATTTGAAAACATTATATATATTGTAACAATTTTATTTTTTACACACAAACGCGATAATACTCCGTTACCAATGCGGTCGGACTATCTCTTGTAAATTTACAAATATCACCGGGTCTCATCGCAACGGCAAGTGCTTGCGGGTCAAAACGACTAATTTCTGGTAACTGTGAATTATTTTGAACATTATACCGCTTTTTGAAAGCTTCTTTTTCATTTTCATCTAAAATATCTACCTTTGGTACGAGTTCGTGTTGAAGTATATTATACTGTAGACGCTGAATATTATGTATCACTACGAAAATTCCACTATGGTCGAATAAGTATTTTACCTTTGCTATAATGGTTTCATTTGGTTCATCGTCTACAATGATAATAAGATTATCTTTATTCGTTAAAACATTATCAACCATGAATAAGTCTTCGACAATTGAATCGAGGTTTTGAGGTCTCAATTGTTTGAGGTCTAAATAAAACTTAATAAAGGATTTTGTCCCCGTTTCTTCATTCTCAAGAAGCATATCCAATTGTGAATTTTTATATATAGTATCTATTTCATTAATACTAAATTCGTTATATCCGGATGTATCAAAACCCCTATATTCCGATAACGCGAGAATGTTACGTCTCGCTTTATAAATACTTTGAATACGATTAACAGAAGTCATAATGCTTGTATATGTATTATATATATATACAGGTTGTTTTATTTCAATTTTACGAATTATTGTTTATGGTTTTTTAACAATCAAAAGTTTACTGAAATCTACTGGCGTCTCTACCATATCATTTGCGGAGTGTTCATATTCTCTGGGTTTAAGTTCGGTGAATGATATATTTTCATTGGGACTGTGTTCATCTATTACAATAGGTTCTTTATGGTTCTCTTCATGTTCATCGAGAACATCTTTTGTATTAATTTTAATAACGGGTGCAAATGTTATATTATTACCTGAATTATATGCGTCTTCGTTTGGTTTTTGATACATTTGCGGTTCTCCAATTATATCATTATCATCATATATATCACAAGGTTGAACTATTTTAACATCGTTCATTGGGTTCATCAATGTTCCTGGCGGTGTTAATCTTTTAATTGTTATAAATTTGTTACCTCCTTTTATTATCTGCCATTTTTGAAGCATTCCATTTTTATCTCTTCCTTTTTCGCCCCTATAATACACATTTGAACCAATTTCGTATTTGTTTCCACCACCGGAAGGTGCGTATGGTGGCGAAGTATATGTGTCTTTCACTTTGTTAACATTTTTGTCTAACATTTCTTTGACTAATTTTAAATCATCGGTATCTAATCCTTCTCTCTCTTCTATAGGTATGCCCTCAAGAAATTTATCAAAACTATTTTTCGAAGAAATATCCGGCGTATTAATTCCGGATGAAGGTGCGTAAGGAGGAGGAGAAGGTGCGTAAGGAGGAGGAGAAGGTGCGTAAGGAGGAGGAGAAGGTGCGTAAGGAGGAGGAGAAGGAAGACTATCTGGAGTATTTCCTTCAGGTGAAGGAGTTTTATTATCTATCGGTTGTCCTTTATTTATCTGAGCGCGATAATCAAATTTACCCTTAACACCCAACAATTCCATATTATTGGAGAACGTCATATTCTCCAATTGGTCAATATTATCATCCGTTATAATTCGCATTTGCATATTCATAGTATTCAATTCTTGAAGAAGTAATTTAAAAGAGTATGGAACGTCAATAATACTAAAGTCACGACCGTGTTTGGTTATATTAATAATATTCATATTATTACCATCAATCGAACCAGAAAATTTAATTGGCCCATCTGCCATGGGACTTATAAAAAGTTTTTTATCTGGGTTGTATATAGCCATCATACCGGTTTTATTACATACAGCAATTCTGTATTTATCTGATCGTTCCATCATAGATTCACGTAAAAAATCAGATACACCGTGTGATATAAGAGAATCGCGTTCCATTTCTCCTATACGTAAACCCCCGTCATTCGCACGACCACTTACAGGTTGTTTGGTCAAAGCAGTTACAGGACCTTGCGCACGATAATTAATCTTATCTTTCGCCATATGTTTCAATCGCATATAATACGTAGGTCCTATAAAAATTTCCATTTCCAATTGGTCTCCTGATTGTCCATTATACATAATTTCATTACCACTTGAGTGATAACCAAAGTTAGTCAGTGCTTCACCGTAAACGCCCACTTTCGAACCCTTATTTACAAAAGCTGTTCCGTCACCGAACCCACCCATTATAACACTTGCCTTGGCGGTAGTAGTTTCAACCAATTGACCTATAGTCATTCTAGACGGAATCGCGTGTGGGTTTATAATAATATCTGGTCGTATTCCTGCCCGTGTAAAAGGCATATTACTTTCAGGAACCACTAAACCACAAGTTCCTTTCTGTCCGTGTCTGGAACCTACTTTATCACCGAATGTAGGTATTCTAATATCCCGTATTCGAACCTTGACTATACGTTCGCCTTCTTCACCTTCGGTTATAAATGTCTTGTCAACAACACCCATCTGTCCCTTTTTGGTTCCTTTTGACGCATCCGACTTTCTACCATTATTTGTAGTATACATACCGATTAATATAGTTTTATCATCCACAATTGTGCCTTCCCTAATAATTCCATATTTATCTAATTTACTATAATCAAATCCCGTTTTTATTCCCATTATATCGCCATTTGATTCTATATTCGCGAATTTGGTTTCTATTATACCATCGGTAGTTTCGTTCATTTCTTCGTGTGCCTCATACCCAGTAAAATAAGTAGTATTGAATAAACCACGCTGTAGAGAACCTTCATTTATTAATACAGAATCTTCCATATTATACCCCCCATAACACATAATTGCGACGATTGTATTCTCACCGTAAGGCATCTCCTCGTTATTTATATACTCCAGAAATCTGGTCTTGACCAAAGGTGTTTGTCCATAATTCAAGAGAACCGCAGATTTATCGATACGTACATTATAATTACTATGATACATAGAACACGCTTGTTTGCTTTGACCACACGAAAAAGCATTACGTGTAGGAGGGTTATTCTCTGGGAAAACAATTAGACTACCCATAGTTCCAAACATAAGGGATGGATGTATTTCTAGATGAGTATGTGGTTTCGTTTCAAAGTCTTCAATGTCTATACAAATCATAGCGTTTTCAGTTTCGTTACTATCGATATAATCAATGATACCCTTATTCTTTATGAAAGTTTCTATTTTCGCTGGATTTGTTTCTGTAGTAACAGAACTGAAAAGTTCATTGAGTTCGTATATTTCGTAACTATTTTTCTTATAATTAATATGCTCCTTATGTTTATTAAATCCGAACACTAAATTATTCCAGTAATAGTCACCAGATGAAAGTTTGTCTTTTACATTCTCGTACGATATTTTATTAGTCAATTCGTCTTTATAAAATATGGGACGACATAAGCGACCCCCGTCAGTGTATATATGAATGGTGTTTTGTGCGATATCAAACCCGATACTAGTGTAAGGTGAAATCAATCCATTACGTCTGTATAATTTAATTTTACGAACATTCTCAAATGGTTCCGTAATAGAACCACACCAATAACCATTAATAAATACCTTGGTCATAATTGATAACATTTTAGGACTACATTCATAAGTATATTTGAGAGCTACCTTTTCGCGTAACCATTCTATCATTGGTTTCCGGTTTCCAATACCACCGTGTGAAACATGAGTCATGATAGATAAATGTTTATGTAATCCAATATTACTACCATCGGGAGTATCAAGAGGGTCCAGGAACCCCCACTGAGAACCGTGTAAAAGTCTAGGGCCTGTTACTTTAGCACTCGAGTCTAAAGGTAAATTCGTTTTACGCAGATGCGCAAGATAACCATTGAATGATAATCGGTTTAAATCCTGCACGACCCCAATGCGTTTTGTATTCGTTTTGGCTCCCCAATTACCCTTAAATGCTTTTGAGAAACCCTTTTCTATAATACGTTCTCTGAAAATCTCATTTTTATAAGTATTAATAAGACCAGGTAAATCAGACGCGTATAAATTCAGATTTAAATTAAGTCGTTTATCATATTCTAATCGTATATGTTTTTGTTGTTCTGTGTAATAATCACGAAATAGTTCATACATTAGAGAACCCACTAATTCAATTCGTTTATATTTAAAATTATCACGATCGGTCGGTAATTCAATATTATTCATTACGGATAGCATCTTGAATGTCATATGCCCTAGGTAATAAGCTTTCTCTTTATAATTGGTCTCTCCGATATGAGGTAATATATAATCGGATAAAATCTCCAATCCGTGTTCATATAACTTACCTTTTGTTAGTAATGCGATAAAACGAATCGCCAATTCTTGTGTGAGAATGCCTCCTGCGTCGTGAACCGACGGTATAAAGTCGTCTATCCAGGGTTCATACTTATCTAAATCCAACAGACATGTTGTAATAATATCTTTATCGCTAATGACACCCAAAGCTCGCATAACAATAAAGAGAGGCACTGGTTTTCTAACATTGGGAATATTCACAACTATATTATAATTTGTATATTTGGCACTAGGTGCTACAAGGGAAATAGAGAATTTGCGAATAGGTTTTGATGGGTTCTCAGAAACACTCCTCACTTCTGCCGAATATAAATATTTCAATTCCTCTTCATCATCGTCTTCTTTGATAAATTTCCTAACATATAGCATATTATCTGCGAATTTTTCTTGAGAAACCACGGTCTTTTCTTTACCTGCTATTATAAAATACCCCCCAATGTCTTGTTTACATTCCCCCATAGTGAAACGTATTTCAGGAGTCAATTTATTCAATATACAGAAATCTGATTGTACCATAACAGGAAATTTACCAAGATATACATTTTCAATTGTTTCTACACGTTCATACTTGTTTTCACCTTTCATAGACTTCTCCATTTTTTCCCGCATCTCCTTTGCTTGATTTGTAGTATAATCATATTCTCTCACCTCGAGATTATTATTACGAGCACCACCAGTAGACAGTAAATCTGTATTCAATCCACCGCCTTGTTTGTAATTTTGAAATTTATATGATTCTGTATAATCGTGTTTAGTTTCAGTATATTCGTCTAGATTCGACTGTTCTCCACCGTGTTTAGCAATTTCACCGTCATCTAGAATATCAGTAAATACAATTTCTACATCATAATGGATCGGCATACCATAAGTCATGTTACGTAAACGCGCTTCATTTGGAAACATATAATGAGAATTATCATCCGAATCGTATATGATAGGTTTACCCAATGATATTTTGGTCCCATCGCGTCCACCCAGATATATCTCGCATTTATTCTTATAATCATCTATAGATTTATCATAATTTGACTCGAGCCTAATTGGGTTTTTCTCTTTAAATATCTGGTATATACCCGTTTTGAAAAACTCATTGTACGATTCCAAATTATGACTAACTAAACTATCTGGTGCGTCTTTGAAGTATGTATCTAACATTTTCCATATACTCGTTTCATCCATTATGTTACTATAATATTTAGGTATATTTATTTTTACATAGTTTATTGTGAAATATGATTTTTCAGGTAAACCACGATAATACAAAACAAAATATATAATGTTTATATATATATCAAATATGGACGACGTTATGAACTCCCTGTTCGGTCCTTTGCATAAGGACTATTGTGCTTGGTTCTACTATTTATCTGTTTTCGGTTTTGTTCTATTTCTACTAGCATTTGGAATTATGATAAGTCTCGCAGTTATCAAGAAACGTAATGCTGCATTCTATGTGAATTCAGTAATGATATTACTCGGATATGGAATTTTCTATTTCCAGAATAGACTACTCCATACTATGTGCAGTAATAGTATTTAGAACAATCGTTAAATCGTTTATATTTTTTTATTAACTCAAAATATAAACTAATGGATAATTTATATTACTCAAATTATTGTAAACATAGTAAAAAAGTATTGGATTTTTTATCGAAAAGTGGTCTCACTGAAAAAATAAATTGTATATGTATTGATAAACGAAAACTTAATCCAGATACCAATCAAATCTTTATATACCTTGATGACGGAAAGAAAGTTTTGATGCCACCAAACCTTTCATCGGTTCCTGCATTATTATTAATAAACAAGGGGTATTCTCTTGTTTTAGGAAGTGATATTATAAAACATTTCGAACCGGAGGTAAAAAAGAAATTGGAGTCAGTAAACTTTGGTGATGGTGAACCAAGTTCCTATTCAATCAATTCTTCATCTGGTGGTTCGAATATAGTATCAGAAAAATTTACATTTTACGACATGTCACCCGATGAATTAAGTGCAAAAGGTATAGGAGGACAGCGCCAGTTATATAACTATGTCCCAGTTAGTAAATCAGGTGTAATGATAACGACCCCGCCGGATACTTATAAACCGGATAAACTAAGTAATGAAGTAACCATAGATACCTTACAACAACAAAGAAATGCGGATGTGCCTATGAAAAATTCAGTTCCTCAGTATCAATATCAAGTGTCCGATGTATAATAAAATTATATATAAAGTTATGAAAAATATTTAAACAATTCCAAATATACATATATACAATGGCGACTAAGTCTGCTTCATTAAAAGCATTTAATACACACTTCGATGAATTTATTGAAGATTTAATAAAGGTGTTTCCAGATAATATTGATATTAAGTCGGCAAAAAATATGGTTCATATGTCAAGAAAAGCAAACGTTACACTCATTATTAAGGTATGGCATTCTTATGTTTATGGACCATATAAAGACAGAATTGATTCAGGTGATTTGGATTTCTTCATTCATAAAGATTACTGTGAAGATTTTACCGGCGTATCAAATTCATCAGATATTATGAAATCTATCGACTCGCTCCGTGCACCTATTAAGGATATGAGTGACGTGAACAAGGCACATTCTCTCAAATATATTCAAAATTTATGTAAATTATCTGAATTATATAATTCGTTCTAGGATACAATTATATTATCAAATTTTTTTTTTGATAATATATTTTATGTTGCTGAAATAGGTGACATCGGATAAAAAAATGAATCGCGATGAAAATAATTGACCACTCATTATTACGCGCTTCGTTTTTATTTTTTATTTTTTATATTTTATATTTTCAATACGATACAGAGATTAAACTACTCTCATCATTAAATGTTTTATTGGTATACTCACGCGTCTTATAGGTCACGTGATACAGTTTCTCCTTCGGGGTCATTGCATTATAATACTTAGATACGACATCACGTGTGACTATAGTAGGATGTTCACTATCAATAGTAGGGATATAATATTTATTATGGAGATTATAGATATGAGTGAATATTGATTTGTTGATACGAACCGATTTACCCATCTTTTTGACGTAATATGAAACATATGCATCATGGATTTCCTTGATAAATTCATAAGACTGATTATAAAATTTATAGAATAACTTCTTATACATTGGAAACACCGATAAGAACTCATCTACCTTTCCCGCAGCAAACAAACTAAGGTAGTGATAATGAATATTTGGATTATTTCCCCGAATGTCCCTGAGGCGTTCATATGTGTTATTCATAATCTTTACTCGTTGTCCGTTTATTTTACTATGAAGCATTATACCTGCGTTGTAATTTTCCGACATATTACATATCTCCGTGATACTTTTCCCACTGATATCCACTACACGTGGAATTAATATATGTTCAATTCCATATGTAGTGGAATTCAAAACATTGGTCATTATATCCTCAGGAGTATATGTAGTTATAGTATTATCTTCAATCTTAAATCCGGCTACCAAGTAAAGCGATGGTTTCTGGATATTCAAAACAATATGGTTTGCTGGGTGTTGCATAACGAAACTATACGTATAATCTATATTCAATTGACATACCACCTTTGACTTATCCAACTCAGAATTGGGGTCTTCACCTAACGCCTCCATAAACATTTGGCGAAATGTCATCTGTTTTGAAGAATCGTCATATTGAGTTCTGAAAAACCAGTAATTACCACCAATAGCGGATTTTGTCGCAATTTCCCAAGTACCAATGACTTTATTATAAAATAAATTTATCATTGTTCCTTCAATTACCTCGTTCGCATATAATTCACCTGTAACATTTATCAAATTAGAGCCGTTTACGTTTTTTAATACATCAGATGATACTGATTTAATTGGTGCGAAAGAAACTATTTTATCATTATAAGTAACTACGGAACGATAATTACCAAATGCGTGGTATGTTACATCTCTTTTATACATATCTAAAAGTTCTTCAATTGAAATATCGAATTTTTTACATATAGTATTGAGTTTCCAAGAGATTGGTTCACAGGTATCTCTCTGGATAGGCAATGGTAATTCACCAAGGAATGTTTGGTCCTGTGTATTATTTATTTTTTTTATTGGTTCGCCCTTATATACCCATTCACAGAATTTCGAATCATTGTTCATTTCATTCGTTAACTCGTCGTGGAACGTTTCGCACTGATATACTGAGTTACTGAAATCATTTAATCGTGTGTTATCTTTATTATAGTTATAAATGGTATACTCTGCGTCTCCTTGTTTATATAGTTTCTTACTAATTTCAGGAGTGTTTAATGTATCTTGGATGCAAATATTAAATATAGTCATTGTTATTTTATTGTTGTATTGGTTTTACTTTATATATATTTCAAGGGATATTTATTCAATTTTTATAAAAATATCGTAAATTTTAGAAATATATAATTATACACGGTGATTATAATTATCTTATGTAATCATGCAAAATAAAGATATACAAGATATATATACTTATAAGTAATGGTTTCAAACGAACAATCTATACAATTAAAATATGGTGATATAATCGAGATATCATCTCCGTCAAATGATGAATATCATCAGAATAATTATTATATAACATATATTGATAACAGCGTAATAGAAGTTATTAATGTGTCTTCTATGAAAACACATATATTATCTATAAAAGATAATAAAATTACAGATGAGTCTATTATTGCCATATTATTATTAAACCGAAGTGATGTGGATGGTTATGCTAGACAGAATAATCTAAACACACATACTTGGTTGGATATACACATCGGTGGTGATATACCTGTTATTATCACAGGTGAAATTACAAATTTAGAAGAAGATATGATTGAAGTCACAACCTTTCCGGAAGGAGATGTAATCTATATTGATTTTGCTTATCAGGGTATTCCAAAAGACATTCCTTTTAATAAATTTGTTATTCGCGAGAAACCAAGTCAGGCGCAAACTAATTTCAAAAAAACCACCATCGATGAAGAAGAATTAAACGAAGATGATATTGAAAAGTCAGTTGATGTTGGTTCATTTGAATCTACAGATGTTGGTGAAATGATAATTAATACACCAGACAATGCGGTTCCTGACGAAAGTATTAGGAAAGTATTACATGAGATGTACAATGATGCAAATAATATTATATTTGGTGAAGAACTGGACGATATAACACAATATATAGAAATACCCGAACATCAACAAAAATATGGTCTCGTAATTCAAACAAATGATATGATGGACGAATTATTATCTACTATACCTGATAGTAAACGAACAGATAAAGTTCGGGCTAACATTTCAAAATTAATTAACCGGTTTAAAGAATTAAGAAACGAATTTTCTAAATTCGACGATAACGATAATGTAAATGGTTATGTTTACAATGGACCATTATGGAAACCACTGATAGAAAAACTAACGAAATTAAACAAAAACGTTAGATGGATACTACCTGTAGTTCAGCAAAAATCCAATGTATATGCGGATCAGAATAACGACGAAGACGAAGATATAGATGTAAATATGTTAGACCAACTACAAATAATGTCACGAGAAAGTGAAATTTATAATTCGTATAATAATAACGATAGTGCTAGCGCCAATAAGTATTTTAAACTTTATTATGAATTGGATAAATACAATAAGAATTTCAATACAATCGATGATAAAAATTCATTGGTGAATAAAGTCAGTGTAAACACAGAATTCGACGCCATAATCGATAATCTGGAAAATTTCTATAGTAGTATTGTTAAAGTATCTGGTAATAAAAGTAAACTGGCTCAAAAGCGATTTGTAATACAGCGATATAATTTAGGTCTTCAAAAACAAGATAGTTTATTGATGAAATCTGGTAAAACCATTTTTATTCGTAATAATATGACTCCGAATGACGAAATTAATATTAAATCATTGATAATGATGCCCAGTGAATGTATTGAATTCTCAAAGGTGGATATACCGTCTACTAGTATTTTGAAAAAGTCACAGTATTCGCAATTGTTTGTTTCAATGTTCCGTTTATTAAAAAAAAATACACGAATACATAATACTATCGTAAATGATTTGAATAATGAATTGACTATTGAAGATGACCAATTTACGAAAGACATTCAACATTATACTCTCGATGAAAAATATAAAGATGAACCTAAAAAATATGAGAAATTCCTACAAACTATTATTCCGCAAACACGAAATATCATTCGTGAAATAAGGAATAGAGTGAAAAATCGTTTAACCGCTCATAGTTTTATTGAAGAGTTAAAACCGTATATGATAGATAATAAAGATATTTCGTATCAACAACACAATGAACTCAGAACCACTATTAAAACAGCGATTCAAGATTTCAATAAAAATTTCCTGGAAAAATCGAGAACATACCAAATAATTTTATCATCAGTATCAGTAATGGACGAACAGATGTCGCGAATAGAAAGGTTACTATTTAATAATACCGAACTAATGGAATTCTTCAAAGATGGTTATAATATTAAAGATAATGTGAAATTGAGAAACGGAGAGCTGTTAAATAAATTGATACAGAACGATAATTTAATAATGCTTTCGGATATCATCGCATCAATGAATATTAAACATCTAACTACACCGGAACAATTACTAAATGGGGTTCAACCAATGGATATTGAAGACGAAGGAGAGAACGCCAAGATTAAACCGACAGATTGTTCGCGTAGATATATTACCAAGAAATATAATACAATCAGCGAATTACAAAACGATAACAAAAATGATATAATTTATTATGATACAGAGTATGATGATACACCATATGAAATATTAGACTTATACGAAAAAGAGAAAAAAGAGATGGAACCGGCTTTATTTAAAGAATTCCTAGAAGAGAACCTGGTTCAAAAACACGGCGTTAAACCTAATTTTGGAAGTATGATGACCGAAATACTTATTGCTGGAAAAAAACCGATAAATGATGGCGAATATGCTATATTAGAATTGAAACCAGGACACGGTAAAAATATAGACGAGCAACTTCTTACTCCAAAAGAGAAGAAGGATAACGAAATTGAGTCTGAAACTAGAAAAAAACAGGGATATTATAAACGTAAGAACAATCAATGGATATACGATAAATCTATTGACCCAAATGCATTTATAGATACAAATGCGCTATTTTGTAACTTACAAGACGATTGTAATAAAAATACAACTAATTCTATGTGCGAACCAAATAGTTTTTCTAAGAAACGTATTGAACAATTGAATAAAGCAAGAATAGTAAAGGAATTCGAGAACCGAATTGATATTTCACTAGAACAACTCGACGAGAGGATTAAACAAGATCTTATGGACGATTTCAAAAATATACGTAAGAAAACCATATTACGAGAAATGAAAGATAATAAATATAATAACTTGGCTTATGATTACGGTAAAACCGTATCACATATAGATACAATCAAGTCACCACACGAAGAACTTCGTAAAACCATAATGGGACTAGACGATTTTACAGCGCGCCAAAGTTATATTATTAAGTTAGTAGACGAGCATTGTAGAGAACCTATGGAAAACATGAAGGAAAACATGAATTGGTTTTATTGTAAAGATAGTAATACACCAATCATACCAATGTCTATAGAAAAACTGGCTAGGGAATTTATTTTACGACCGAATAATTATGTTAAAAAACTCGATGAAATATGTTCAATTTACGGCACAATGAGCGATGATGGCGATTCGGTCGTCGATAAATACAGTGGATACACTTTACGCAAAATAGATTTTGTAACACAGGAAATGTATAACGAACAGGGGGTTGTTATTCAAACACACGATATAATGGAAAAAGACATGACGGAACAAATTACAGATGTTCTCACAAAGCAAGCGAAACCAGTATACGAAAATGAATTGAATTATATGATATATAATATTGCATATACAATATCAACTAGTATGGGTGTTTCGTTCGATAGTATAGAAGAAGGTGTATTACGCCTAAGTAATGAATTGGTGGATTCAGTCATATTAAATGAAATAAAATACGAGGAACAAATTATACGGAAAGAACAGAAATCTGGAAAAAAAGGGATCAATTATGAAACATATAGACACCGTAATATCTTATGGATAGTAGCTGCTTCATTACTTATTAATATACAGACTTCAATACCAGGTCATCGTTCTAAGAAAACATTCCCTGGATGCACACGTTCGTTTAGTGGTTATCCGTTGAATGCTGGGATTGAAGACCAGTCTGGTATTGAATACATTGCGTGTATTATGTATAAATTAAAAAGTTCTATCAAACCTTGGGATGCCATTTCAAAATTAAAGAGCGATATTTATGCGCCGAAAATAACGGAAATCATAGATAAATATATTTTTACCAAACGCCCGGATATAGCCGATTTATACACCAAAAAAAGACGGTTTTTATTAGAAAATCCCGAACAGTTCATTCCAGAAGAGCATAGTGTTGAAAAATGGAAACATTTTATGCCTCCCATCGTTCCTATAACAATTTCAAGAGTTCAACCACTGACCCGTGATTTTGAGCGTGGTTTTCTAGATACAGTTAAAAAGGGTCATAGTGACCAGTTAAAACAAATTAATATAATACAAAGTAAATCATCATTGTTTGGGTTTTCTGTTACACATAACATTAATGCAGTTGTTAAGAAGGAAGAACCTTTGCTTAAAACGAATGCTGGTGTACCGTTTTTAGAAAACGGTTGTTGTAACTCTCGTAACGATAGAGCGATTGAATATTTCACAGAGAAAGACCCGATTATCGGACAGACCATTACCGCATCGAAAGCAATAAGTGATTTATTGAATGAAATTAAGCGATATAGTAAACCATCTATTTTATTCCATAATGAATTTACAGGAATACAACGAGTGGTAGTCAAGGAGCAAACCACGGAAGAACACATATACGCTTATATAATAAAACATTGTAATTTCGATAATGAACTACCTGTTCCAGATGCTTATAAAATTGTATCTGGTGAAAAATCTGACGATTTTCCGAAACAAGGTTCGTTGAATGATAAGATAGACTTTCTGAAAAGGAATGGGAAAAAATACGGGGTAGGTGATTTTAACCATTTAACACGAATTATACGTCAGTCGAATGTTAAAGAAGTTGATAAAGTAAATTATTTCACCCAAGTAGATGTAATGTATGACGTATTGGACAGTCTTGACAGGAGTGATTCGGAAAGCATCGATGCTAATTTCAGAAGACATTTAAGAAGTGTATTAAAAACATTTAAAAAAAACACAATGGTTTCGGAAAAGAGACCGGAATTAACCGAATTTAAAAATTATTTGTTTGCTTCAAATAAAAAAATGTTCAAAGAAATCAGCACATTCATTAAAGAATATGGGAATTTGAACAAATCCAATTTTAATAAATTACAAGATACACTACTATCGATATATTCATCTGATAATAAGTCATCTAACGATATACTAAATAATATTTCTGGTATAGAAAATGCGATATATTACTTTACAAAAGTATATCCCGAAATAATATTATCCGGAAAAACATTTAATAACGTTGCGAAACATTGGGATTTATCGAAAGTTCATACAAGAGATTTATTCAATATTATGGAAAAACACTGGAATGGTATTCTACAGTTCCATGGTGACCAAACGTTGGTAAATACACTACGTAATATAACAGAACATACAAGTGATATTTATAAGGTATTATCATTTATGCCCAAACATTTGAGTATTTTCAAAGAAATTGAAATAAATGGTAAGAAAGAGATGACTGAATTCTATTCCTTGTTTGATGGTGCTACTATGGGATATATGCACGGTTATTTGTTTTTATCAGTTTTATATGAATACATCTCTTGTGCGAATGATACCGATATGTTAAATTCTGACCTAGAATTGAAGAAATCGCAAGCGCGGATTGATATAAAAAATGATAGTGATATAACAATTCAAACCCGTGCGATTGATATACAGGATGATAGAAGCGAATTATTGGAAATTGATATAACACCGATTGATACAGGTAATTTAAAAAAACGTGTCGCATCAGTTTTGTTATTATTTATGGAAATGCAAGAAAATCAGCGAAAATCATACATGTCATATAAAGATATATCTAAAAAAATACATAATTCCAAAGTTAAAGAAAAGCAGAAGATTGTTACACAGGATTTAGGTAAGCTGGATAATGATGTCCGTAAAGTGGAAAATCTTTTGAAGAAATATAAAATGGGACGATGGAACATTGGATTACAAAAGGGGTTGGTACGTTATGATAAAAATACATACGATAGAGAACGCGCAGAAATGGATGAAGATATTATAATGGATGAAGATAATTTAATCGCAGAAGATGCGGATGACCTTGATGCGATTATGGAACAAGAAGTAAATCGTCAGTATGACGATGAAGCAAATGATCTTAGGAACCTTGGTGATGATTATGCCGATGGCAATTATTATAATGAAATTCCAGAAGATACTGACTTCGGAGACAATTGAATGTATTTTTTATTTTGAATTAAATATTATACACCAATTGACTGTTACCCTTTCATATCTTATGGAACGCCTTTAGGTGTTCCATTTTTAAGCGAAGCAAAAAATGTTCAATGGTGTAAAATATTATAATTTTATAATATAGATAGTAATGGGTTTAGTAAGTAGTAAATTTGTCCGAGTCAATAAATTAAATATTGCAGTTTTTATTTTTTTAGTATTATTTACCATCATTCATATAACGAAACCTGTATTTATATATAATAATGAGGGGGGGTTTAGACAATTTGGGGTAGGTTATAAACATAAAACCGTAGTACCGATTTGGTTAGTGGCCATAATTTTGGCGATTCTATCATATTTGTCAGTATTATATTTCATAATGTTCTGTTAGTGGGTTCAAAATATAAATTTATATATTTTGAAACGGGTTAATGATATACCGATTGGAGTATGCCGGTGGATATCAAAGTTGTTAGTATAAGTAATGTTACTTCTCCACAAGCCCTCTTCATTATGACTTGTTTTTTTATATATTCAATAAATTCTTCTTTCGTTTTTTGTCCATCAATATGGTTGAGTGTTACAAAAAAATCACTTGTATCACCATTTTCGTTATTTTGATTGGTATCACCATCAAATCGCATTTGTTTGATTATTTCTTCATAATTGTTTAAATTAATTATAGACATCAATGGGTTAAAATCACTTGTTACATTATCACTATTATGTGCGGTTAAAGCTTCGAAATTATCACTACGTATCCATTTATTTAAACCCTCATTCCACAGTGAAAAAACCAAAAACCAAAAATGACCCACAGTATTTTCAAAGTACCCGATTAATGCTGGTACATCGCCTGTCCAAGGAACAACTCTTAACAAGTACATTATACAACCAATCAATATTGGTATCCATATATAAGGTAGTCCTAGTTTATTGTTTATCCTTTCCGCATTATTTGTTGTATTTCCCAAATCGTTTGTATGTAAAAATAATGATATGAAGGCAAATCCAATAAAAAAAACTAACATAATGAATTTAACGTAATATTCGGAATAAAATCCAATTATATTTTCTTTTGATTTATTGCGAAATGTGACCCAAATAATTAACACCATAATAAGTGCACCACAAATCAACACACCAGCAAACGTCCAACCTTCTGCCGTTTGTTCCATTCCTTCAATAATCGGTTTATCTTTCTTTAAATTATTAAAGCCTTCTTTTTTATCATCGTCGCAGCTATTACACTTATCGTCCATTAATTTCATTTTCTTTTCACGTTCTAAATCTAACATCTTAAATGGGTTTGGTAATAATGGTATATCAGACATAGATGATATGTATATACTGTATTGGGATTGTTTTTATCGTATATAACCTTTTAACCGAATAATTGTATCAAAATATTATTATTGCTTGAAAAGACTAATCGTAATAAGTGTAGTCAGAACAAGCATAGTAGTTTCACCTATGGCTCGTTTCAATATAGATGCGTTTAATAAACGTTCAAAAAAATCGTATATATTTTTTTTATTTGAACCGTTATCCTGATCAACATTGAACAGCGCAAATAAAGCTCCATCGTCCACTGGTTTATTATCGCCTGTCGTTAATCCAATTTCGGTGAATTTCTCGCCTAAATTTTCAACACTGAACAAAGTAAGTAATTCATTCATCTTTATATTTGCATAGCCGTTCAAATTTTTATTTTGTAAAGATAAAGTCAAGTTTAAACTACTGAACAAGTTCACAAAGAAATATCCGAATGTATTTTCAAAGAATCCAATTACACTAGGAATAAACTTCAATATAAAAACCGCAGCCCCAACAATGGAAGCCACAATCCACTTGGATGGTTCTTTCAGATTTTCATCTTCTAGATTTACCAAAAAAGCCATATATGCGAATCCAACGAACAATAATAAAACATGTTTATGATTTAACACCTTATTATTATTTAAAATTGACCCGAATTCGGTGTATATTTTTGTAAATTCATCTTTGTTATACTCTGTGCTGCTTAGAATATTTTCAAAGTCGGTTTTAAAGAATTTATAAGGAGCATGGTATATGTTTTTTAATATATACACAGCGATAGGCATTGCTAGTAGTATAATACCAACAATGAAACCATATCCCTCATGTTTTGTTAAACCTTCTCTAATAACAGGTTTTTTATCATTAACGTCTTCCGTTTTTACCTTTTTATCATCTGGTTCTCTTTCCAATAATTCATTTATAGCATTCATTATTATATACTTTATAGTGATTGTTTTTGTTAAATATAACCGTTTTTTTTTACACATCTAATATAAAATCATTTAGTATGAGTTTAATAGAACCAAATATATTGAGTCATATTCAAGACAAATTAATGTTTTGTCACGAAAAAAAAGGACGTATTCAAGGGTGGGTATTCAACCTTATTGGGTATTCGTTATTTTTTATTGTAGTAACTATCGTGTTATACTGTTGTAGGAAACAGAAAATGACACCTTACGAGGAAGCCGAAAAATTAAGGCGCGACCAAGATTATATTATGTCTAAAATAAAACAATATCAAACTGCTAAAAACACCAGTGCTATTACTCATTTACCGGTAGTTACTAATAACACATTACAGATATAATTATATGAATTTATATAATATAGTATTGTATAAACATGTCATCTAGCGAGACCAATATTATAGAACAAATGCGAGAAGATGTTATCGCCAATAATA
>Ga0222713_10002447_pt1 | contig 19881 bp, 12 predicted proteins | sample C33_649DmetaG_FD_165061 | JGI IMG/M metagenome (GOLD analysis project Ga0222713, IMG submission 165061) | Estuarine water microbial communities from San Francisco Bay, California, United States - C33_649D | ecosystem: Environmental > Aquatic > Marine > Unclassified | place: USA: California...
GCTCGTAACGATAACAAATCAGAAATTATAAAGATAGTATTGGAGTTTTAATTAAATGGCTCTGGAAACCAACCTAAACGTATCTCCTTATTTTGATGACTTCGATTCCAAGAAGGACTTCTATAAAGTCCTGTTCCAGCCTGGTGTCGCAGTTCAAGCACGTGAGCTTAATCAGCTCCAGTCTATTTTGCAAAATCAAATTGAGAAGTTTGGTGACAACGTATTCAAGCGTGGTACAATCATCGATGGTTGCACTATTACTAAGCATGACAAAGTTCCTTACATCAAGATCAACGATCTAACGACCAATGGTCTACAAGTCGATGTAACTCTTTATAATAACTTATATGTCAAGAATGCTGCAAACGTAGAAGCTTACATTGTAAAGACGTCTGCGGGCTTGCAATCTCGCTCGCCAGATTTGAATACATTGTTTGTGAACTATATCAGTTCGGGAAATAATTTCTCAACTGATTCTTTTACTGCAGATGAAACTCTTACAGTTTTCAATAAGTCCTATCCTATCTTTAATATCAAAGTCAACGATGGCGCTTCGAAGTTTGCGAATAATGATAGCGTAGTTGTGATGTCTGCTCTTGCCGTACAAAATAGTACTGGCGGTGCTGCAAATGCTGCACAATTCGTCGCAAATTCTGTAATCCAAAACGGTGTTGCCAATGCCGTAATTATCGAAGCGAATACTACTGCAAATAGCACCGCACTTATTCTAAAGGTGAGACCAGAATATTCTGATCTTATTTCTGCAAATACGATTAAGTTTCGATTTGCTGCTGGCGAACAGATTCGCAACTTCACATCTGGTGCATCTGCGAATGTAGTTGCAATCGTTGGTTCAGGTGCAGTCGGCTCGATTACAACAGACAGTTTAGGTAAAGTCACTGCAGTTCAAGTAATCGGTCAAGGTTCAGGATATTATGTCGAACCACATGTTACTATCGCCAACAATTCAACTACATCAACAGCCACCGCTACAGAATTAGGTGAGCTTGAACTTACGGCAGAAACATTCCTTGCTACGATTCAAATAGCAAATGCCACTTCAGTTCCGATTGGTACTGGTTATGGCGTCACTATCGGCGAAGGTACGATCTATCAAAAAGGATTCTTCTCAAGAGTCGCTTCTCAGTTTGAAGTTGTGAACAAATATTCAAACACTGGCTTTGATAAGTCTGTTGGTTTTTATACGAATGAAAGCATCATCAATTCAAATCAAGATCAAACGCTTCTTGATAATGCCACTGGTACTTACAACTATGCTGCACCTGGTGCAGATCGCCTCAAACTCACACCAGCCATTAGTGTATTGACAAAATCAGAAGCAGATGCAAATTCTGAGTTTCTTCCGATCATTGAATTTACAGATGGTCGACCATATCGTATCAGTCAAGACACTGTCTATAATATCATTGAACGACAAGCTGCTAGAAGAACATACGAAGAATCTGGTAACTATGTCATCGATCAGTTCCTTACACTGACGAAAGATTCTGGCACATTCAACGACACCGCTAGTCTTGTGAAGATGAACATCGATCCAGGTAAAGCTTATATCAACGGTATTCGTATCGAAACGATCGATAACTATAAGCAAAACATGAATAAGGCTACAACGAAGCTGAATGATCCCACTTCGCAAACGCGCCTTGGTTATGGTAACTACTACGAAGTCGACGAACTTGTCGGATCGTTTAACTTTGATATCGGTGGTCAAGTCGATCTTTATGCGAACGCCGCCAATTATATTAGCACTGGCTCTACCACAATTTCTCCAGTCGGAACAAAGATTGGTACTGCGAGACTTCGTACTTTTGCTTACCAAAGTGGAGACGTAGGAAATGCCAATGCTGTATATAGAATGTACCTCTTCGACATTAAGATGGAAGCTGGTAAGAATACTGCCGACGTAAGAAGTATCTACTATAGCAGTGGTAATAAAGCAATTGCCGATGTCGTACTAAATGCTGGCCGAGCAATACTTTACGATACATTCGACTCGTCTCTTCTTTTCAAGCTAAAAAGTGCTACGTCGAATGTGTCGAACATTACATATCAATACAGAACCATTAATACTTCCGAAACTTCTAATTCTGCGGGTTATGTTGTTCTGAATCTTACATCTGGAGAATTTTTTCCATATACTGAAGAATTGAATACGGCCGAAAAACGCGATTTGATTGTAATTCCGAATGGCAATTTTAAGTCTCAAATTACAGCTACCGGTACTATTAGTACTGCTAATAATACAACTGCTAATGTTGTAGGAACCGGTTCATTATTTGCTACACAATTTTCTCCCGGAGATTATGTTCTTCTTGCTAATTCTACGGCTGGAAATACGGCTGTAGCCCAAATCGCATCGATTGCAAATAGCACCTTGATGACTCTCGCTACTGCTCCAGGTAAAACATATTCTGGAGGTAGTATTACTCTATACTATCCTCAAAATATCCCGATCTCCTTGACAAACAAAGCTACGAAGTTTGCGAATGTAGACAGTTCGAATAGTCAGATCATGACGATCTATGTCGGTAATAATGTCGCGAATGCTACTTCAAATGCCGCTGCGTCGATGCCTGTTTCGGTTGTCTATAATGCACAGAGAAACAACGTAAGTTCTGCAGCCAAGACTTCAAACCGCGGTAACTATGCAAGAATTCGAATTGCAAATAATAACAGCGCTGGTGTCCGAGGTCCATGGCCACTTGGTGTATCTGATGCATATCGCTTGCGCGGAGTATATAAGAAAGACGCGACCGCACAAGATATTACGTTTAACGTAGCCACAGATATTACAGGCTCTGCGACCGCTAACGCGTTTATTACTATTACGAATAATCCATTCGCGAATGGAGATTCTCTTGTATATTCGAATGCTGCAGGTGTCGGAGTACTCGGCGGACTTACAAATGCCACCGCATACTTTGCCGTTTATGCAAATACATCTGGATTTGCACTCTCTGCCACACGCGGAGGAGCCAATCTTACACTTACTTCAAATAGTACTTCTGTGCATAAGTTTACTGGTAATACAGCTTACTTTACAGAGAATACATTTGGTGTCTCAGACGTTACGAATCAATTTTACATTGATCATGGTCAAAATGAAGATTATCTCGACATCTCTAAGCTTGTAAGAAAACCGAGATATGATACGCTTGGAGTGAATGATATTCTTCTTGTTAAGTTTGATGCTTTTCAATCTGCGTCAGGCGTTAAAACAATTTCTTCATATACCATTAATGACAGCGCCAATCTTGCTACTCTACTTGGAGATACAAGTATTAACACGATGGAACTTCCTGAGTTTGAAGGAAAAACAGGAATTTATTATGACGTAAGAGATTGTGTAGATCTTCGTCCATCGGCTGCAAATACCATTAACTATGTGACTGATATTTCTTCGGTTGCGTCAGGAGCAAACTCTGCATCGATTATCAATCCTACTCTTCCTTCGAATACAAACTACTTCTCTTCTGCCAGCGCATTTTTCCCTGTGCCCAACTCTACGCTGTCTGCAAATGTAAGTTCGTATCTTGGAAGAGTCGATCGAGTTATTATTAATTCTATCGGCGGATTTGAAATAAGAAGTGGCGAACCTAATATTGCTCCTGTTGAACCGGCTTCACAAGACAGTTCTCTTACTTTGCAAGTATACAAAATTCCTCCGTATCCTTCTCTTCCAGAAGTACTCTCGGAAGAGATGATTTCTATCATTGATACAAAGGCCGTCAGCGCGATTTCAGGCAAAAGAAAGAATACTTATACTATCAGGCCCATTATTGGAACTACTGAAAGATCACGCATTCAGCAACGTCGCTATACAATGTCTGATATCGGTAGTCTCGATAGAAGAATTAAAAGCCTCGAATATTATGTAGCGTTTACTCTTGCAGAAGCATTGGCAAAAGCAAGATTTATTCCTAGCGGTTTAGATGCAGCTCTTGATAGATTTAAGTTTGGATTTTTCGTAGATCCATTCTCCGACTATGTTTATGCAGATGTCGGAAATCCAGAATTTTATGCTACTATTAAAAACGATCAACTTGGACCATACTTAAATGAATTAAATCTCGGGTTTAAACCGGATGGTCTTGGTCAAGAAAATGGCATTCTAACGCTTCCATATAACGAGTTTGTGATTGGAGAACAAAGTATTGCGACTGCAGGACCTCTTCCAGTTACTCCTACTGGTCCGCAAGGTCCAGTTACGCCGGTTGCAAACACAACGGGCGATGTGACTCTTACTACGATTACTCAAAGAATAGAGTCAGTCGTACAGTTACAAAGAAGTACAAGCTATTCTGATTCTGGTACAGTATTCGAAGAATTTACTTATCTATTCAGCAGCATTGCTGGACCAGCAGAACTTTATGTCGCCTCGAGAGATAATAATATTTCTGTGACAGTTTATCAAGGAACTTCACAAAACGGACCATTTACAGCAACACAAACTTCGTCATCGGCCGTAAGTATTACCTCCGCAGATATTTCTCGTCTTTCTCAACTTGGGCAATTGGCTTCATCTATAGAACATCCTGGAGAGCTGAGAAGGAAATCTTATCCTACGAGTATTGATTCTGGCACGTTCGTTGAAGATCAATTCAAATTGTTGTGGACACATAATCCTACAGCCGGCGAATATATTAAAATTCGTGTCTATAAGGGTAAAAATCATGGCGGACAAGGAAGATCTGGTTATTATGGATACTTTTTACAATATCCTACAGATTCTATCACGAGAAATGTAATAACGGTATCGAATCCAAATACGTTTGAATATACTGGCGTAGTACACGGCGTGAATCCTCCTTCGTTTACGATTAGAAAGATGAACACTCAAGTTTTCGCCTATGCTTTTAATTATATTACTGATTCTGAAAAGTTTACAATTTCTGCGTCTGGTTTAAAACCGAATACTAATCATGTATTTAAGTTTGATGGAGAAGATAAAACTTCGAAGTGTTCACAAGTAAGAACTTCTACAACGAACACTACTGGACTTCGAAGCGATGAAAACGGTATCTTGACATTCGATTTTTATTATGATGCTGGGCTTGATGAAGCCGCAACAGATGTTGCTGCTCAAAATCGTATCATCTCGAATGCAGCCGGCCAAAAACGGTTTGTAATTGAAAATACTAATGGTAATTCACGAGCAGCTGGAGTAATTACTCTTGCTTACTACTCGAATATTCCTGTACAAACTGATTATTTAAATGTATCTCCGTCGACAACATCTACCGCGGTTTCACAAGCAAATCCTACGACAACTGGTATTTCCGTTGGCAGTACAATTGAACCAGTTATTACTCAACCAGTTCTTGATACATATATTGATCCTACCGGTACTTACAATGTGATCAGACTCGACAATCGAAGCTTTGAATCGCAGATAAACTTCAGTATACCTTAAGATTAACGTAGTAGCAGTAGATAAATAATAGAAATAAAAGAGGAAATGCATGTCTTTTAATTATATTCAAACCTTTTACGTGAATCCGCAAACGGTAGCTAGTGCGGCAGAAGTCATGCTCACATCTATCGACGTATTCTTTAAGGCTAAACCTGTGCGTGGAGCTACTACTTCAGGTGCTGTGGCTCCGACAGTGAATGCATGGATTTGCGAAGTAGAGAATGATTCTCCTTTTGAGTCTCGTCAAATTTTAAACTCTATGACTCTTATTCCGTACGAGTTGATTTCTACTTCTCAAGATGCTTCTGCTGCGACCGTAATTGGATTTCGAGATCCTGTGAGATTAGCCACTGGAAAATATTATGGATTAGTTCTTAAATTTAATGATCCTGGATTTGATGTATGGCAAAATGTAACTGGAGATAGACTCGTCACTGGTGGTCAGATTACGAATACTTTATCTGTAGGATCAAGAGGAACACACGGCGGTAAACTATATGTTCCTACGAATACTTCTACTCATCGTTCACTGAGCGACAGAGATCTCAAGTTTAAAGTCAAAGTAGCCAGATATACTGCTAATAATATTACTATTAGTCTTGTCAATAAAGATTATGAATTCTTTACGATCGACAATACGAATACTGGTGCTTTCATCGGCGGAGAATACATCTATCAAGATGTTGCTAATGCGACTGGCACTGTCACAGTTTCGACAACGAGTTTAAATGTAGTCGGTATAGCAACAACATTTACTAATCTTTTATCTGGCGCAAAAGTTTTAGTTCAAAGCGGAGGAACTAAACAAATACTATCTGTCAATGCTATTACGAATGCTACCCATATGACAGTTGCAAGCTTGCCATCTTTTTCTGCTTCTGGAATCGGTTATAAAGTTCCTCCTGCAGGCGCGGCTTATAATATCGATTATCCAAAAAATAAGTTGATTTTGGTCGACTCGACTGCAAATGCTACAAATAAATTTGCAGTAAGTGGAGGAAGAATTATAGGAGAAAGATCCGGAGCAACAGCAAATATCGCTTCGATCGATCGTTATCCAGTTGATAATTTTAAGCCTTCATTCTTGGTTGGTAATCCTTCTGGATCTACATTTACTCTCAACTATAAAATAGCCAACTCTGCGAATCAATTGTCTTCTACATCAACAAATATTAATCTTTTACAGATTAACGATTCGACAGCCACAGGATTTATCTTATCGAGATCAGTCGAAGTTGATACTTCGAAGAGTTCGAATCTTTTTGGAGACAAAAGAAAGTCAGTTGTCGCGAATCTGAATATTACGGTTAATACGGCAGAAAGCGCCCGCTTTGCTGTTCCTTATGCAACAAGTCGTGAACTTGACTTTTACTTTTATCAAAACGATATCAATAATGTTTATACCGAAACAAGAACAGTCGGACTGAGCAGTATCACTGACTACGACACAGAAACTGGACCAAACGGTCTTGCCAAGTCGAAGTATGTTTCCAAAGTTATCAGGTTTGCTCAAGACAAGAGAGCAGAAGATATCGTAGTATATTTGACAGGATATCGTCCAGCCGGAACAGAAATCAAAGTCTATGCAAAAATTCATAACGCAATAGACAGAGAATCATTTCAAAGCAAAGCCTGGACTCCTCTTGTACTGAAAGACAATATTGATTACTTTAGTTCAACAGATCCAAATGACCTTCGCGAATTTACATATGGATTTGATACTGCTCCTGAACTTCAAGCAGCTCTTTCAGGAACTGGTGCAATCACTTATGGTTCGAATGTTATTACTACAACAAGTGATCATTCTGCAACTTTAACTGCAGGCGATTTGATTCGAATCAAAGATCAAGATTTTGGTAGTCATGAAGTGTTTACAGTTTCGGCCGCAAATACTACTGCTATCAGTACGTATCGAAATATTCAAACATCGAGTCTCGTATCTGCTGGAATTACAAGATCAGATATTGTTATCGATAAACTGAAGTATAGAAACGTTGCTTGGAACAACGTTGAAAATGACAATACTGTAAGATATGTTAACTCTGAATATGTAGAATTTGATGAATACACCTCGATGCAAATTAAGATTGTTCTTCTTGCAACACAATCTCATGTCGTTCCGAAGGTAGAGGTAATTCAAGTCATCGGAGTATCTGCGTGATGTTAGTCAAAACTGAAGCAGATGGATTCATGAAAGATACTTCGACTGGCGCTTTCATAAATATAGATGATACGTCTTATGCAAAGTTTATTGCCGAAAGATCGAATGCTAAGAATAGTAAAGATCTATCAAAAAGAATAAATGCCGTCGAAGACGACTTGAAAGAAATTAAAAATCTACTCTTACAAGTAGTGAATGGAAGAAATTAATGTCAAGATCAGTAGCTAACGTTGATGTAATTACCGACTCGTTTGAGATTTGGCTTCTCGAGACCAATGAACTTCTTCACGCGCTCTCGACAGAAATCATCACAGCAAATAGTACATACGCAAATACAGGTAACACTGCGTTTCCAAGAACAGCTCAATTGTATGGAACATTTGGTGCAAATAACTTAGTTGTAAAAGACTGGATGAAAGGCGGAAACGTCAACGGTTCGTTTGCGAATCTCATGATCAGCACGAATACAGTTTTAAGCAATACTACCGCAACAGAAATTCGTCTTGAAGTTGCCAACGGTTCTTCGAACACATTCATGTGGCAGTATGGTTTGCATGCTGGTTTGACTGGCGCAAATCTTGTCGCCAATACAACGAAGCTAACGATTCAATCAAATGCCACAGTGAATACCACTGCAAATGCTACTCTTGTCAGTGTTACAAATAGCACATCTTCGGCAAACGTAGATGCTATCAGTTTTAAAACTGGCCTTTTCACTGGTAATACTATTTCAGTATCAGTGAGTAATTCGACAGGATATTCTGTCTTAGCTAATACTGATACAATAAAGGTTGGAAACAGTACAGTCAATACGATGATTGTGTCGAATTCATCAACTTCTTTTATTGATACTGATGGTTATGTTCGTATTCTTGGAAATACCGATATTGCCAATACATTACTTGTGGTTGGAAATACTTCGCTGAGTAATACTCTTGCAGTCACTGGTGCAACTACTCTTTCAAATACTCTTGCTGTGACTGGTGCCGCTACTCTTTCAAACACATTAAGTGTGACTGGAGCCGCGAATACTTTAAGCACATTAGGTGTAGGAGGTGCAGCAAATCTTGCGAGTACTCTTGGAGTAATAGGAGCTACTGCTCTTTCGAATACGCTCGCGATCACTGGCAATACTACTCTTGCGAATACGCTAGCCGTAACCGGAGCTGCTACACTCTCGAGTACACTTGCATTAACTGGAGCTGCGACGCTTTCGAATACGATTGCTGTGACTGGTACAGCTTCTTATGCAAATATCGTAACTTTCAAGACTGAACATGTTGTTGATGTCTTTGCGAATGGAAATCTTGGCGTTACAACTGGTTCTGATTTACTTGTTTTCACCTTTCCGAAAGCAGATTATAGTAGCGCTAAGCTACTCATTCAAATGAAGAATGCCGGTAACACTCAAATCTCAGAAGCTCTAATCGCACATGATACTAGTACAGCGTATCTTACCACATATGGCACCGTTTCTTCTCCAGCAGCTGCAAATGCAGGAGTTAGTTTATTAGGAACATTCTCTGCCAACGTAGACACGACTAACGTAAGAGTATACGTAAAACAAACAAGAGCAAGCACAGCTGCAAAAGTTGTAGCGCAATTTATTAAGTAAGGTAAAATATGTCAGGCGCAAATAGTAGATTTAAGGTTGATAATGGTCTAGTTGCTTCTGGAAACGCTATCTTTTACGATCGCGTCGATGTACAAGCAAATGCCTTTTTCAATAACGACTTATTCGTTGTGTCTGGTAATCTTGTAGTTAACGGCACGCTTATTTTTGCGAACGTTGTAATCGGAAATGGCGGAGTAATTCCTATTTCTGATCAGCAACCGCTTGGTAACACATCAAATCGATTCAATGCATTCTTATATGATACTACTTCTTATGGTACACTTCGTCCGAATGCAAACGGCGGCGCACTCGGTACGACAACAGAACGTTTTCAAGTCTTTGCAAATAACATTACTGTTACGAATACCGTTAACTTCCCGAGTGGAGCAGGTGTTAACTCATCGCTCTACACTGGTACAGCAAGCAATGCGAACACCGTATATAATATCTCGGCGAATGGCATCGTAGTCAGAACTGGCACAGGAACTGGTACTACTGTTTCTATCGCTTCGACGAATGGTATTAGTGTCACGAATGGCGATGGTACGGCAGGTAATCCTACGATTGGATTTGTAGCAAATGCTGGTTTAACAGTAAATACCGCAGGCGTATGGGTTGATGCATCTGCAATTACTGTTGGCACGCTTCCAACTGCTCGCGGCGGTACCGGCGGATCGATCAATAATCTTCTTCCCGCACAATCGGCTGGTACGACTGGTTATGTTCTTGCTTCGAGTGGAGCAACACAAACATTATCATGGTCGCAACTCTCTGGTCCTCAGGGTGCAACCGGAGCGCAAGGACCGCAAGGACCAACCGGAGCAACAGGCGCCCAAGGAGCAACCGGTGCTGCATCTACTGTTCCTGGTCCACAAGGAGCGGCATCAACCGTTGCAGGACCAACTGGTGCACAAGGATCAACTGGAGCAACTGGCGCTCAAGGTGCAACAGGCGCCCAAGGAGCAACCGGTGCTGCATCTACTGTTGCCGGTCCAACTGGTGCTCAAGGCCCAGCTGGAACGACCGGTGCTCAAGGAGCAACTGGCGCTGCATCTACTGTTCCTGGTCCAGCTGGTGCACAAGGCCCAGCTGGAGCACAAGGATCAACAGGACTTACTGGAGCTCAAGGCGCTGCATCAACTGTTGCTGGACCACAAGGACCTGCCGGTCCAGTTGCAGGTTCAAGTACGACCGTCCAATTCAACGATGGCGGTTTTGCGAATGGATCAGCAAACTTTACATTTACTAAATCGACTGGCTTCGTCTATGTCAATGGTAACGTACAAGCAGCTGACTTTGTGGTTGCATCTGATGATACACTTAAAAATGTAATTGGGAATATACCGAATGCACTTGATATTGTTAACAGTCTCGATGGTATTCGATACACATGGAACGAGCTCGGTCAACAACTCCTCGGTTATAGCGGTGATAAAGTAGAACTCGGATTGCTTGCTCAACAAGTTGAAAAAGAATTGCCTGAACTGATTGCAATGAGCGATAAGGGCGACTATAAAATGGTCGCATATGCAAGGCTTGTTGCGGTCCTGATTGAAGCTGTCAAGGAGTTGAGCGTTAAAGTTGATGCGCTGGAGAATCAATAATGGCTGTAACTATAGTCAATCCTGCGAGATTTAATGATGATGGTTTAGGGACTAGAAGATTTATTCGTGCCGCATTCTTTGATGAAGGTTATGGGGTTTCTACTAGTTTTAAAGCATATGCACAAGGCGCCGGCATTGTACCTGCGACTGCTGCATTCGATGGTATTGGTGCTGGTACGGCAGGTGATCCGTTACGAATGAGTCAGTTTAACGGGTTTACCGTTCCGAGTCAAATTACCGAGACCGTTGCAATTAGCGATCTTCAACTATATGCTAGTGTTGGTACAGTATTTAATGGTCAAGGTTATACCGGACTAACGTTTAATACTAATGGTACGCTTTCTTACCAGCTTTATGTTTTAAATAGTGGTATAGGAAGAAACGTAACCATCTCTCAAGATGCTACAACGCTTGCTACTAATTCACTTTCATTAACTGGAAATGTTTCAGGAATGTGGAAATTGTCAGGCAATGCATCTGATTATCAAATATTTATTAGTAAAAGCGGTGCTTTCACAAGTATAACAGGGGCAACTAATAATACTTGGACTAATATGGGTACAGGAGCTATTACTTTATATGTTGATACATCGGTAAATGACGCAATTGATCAACAATTTAATATAACAATTCGCAGCGCTTCGACATCAACTGTTTTAGATAGTGCAGTGATGACCATGGATGTATATGCTGCAGGGATTAACTAAGGATTAAAGATGGCGCTGAAAGCAAACATACTAATCGATCAAGGCACATCATTTTCTACATCAATCGATGTGACCGATGAAAATGGTAACATTGTAAATCTCGCAGGATTTACAGGTGCTGCTCAGCTGCGTAAGCATTATACTTCGACCGCTCAAACCGCATTTACAGTTTCAATTACTGCAGTCACGGGCGTTGTCGCTCTTTCGATGTCGGCAAATACCACAAATGGTATTACTGCTGGAAGATACGTATACGACTGCGAGTTGACTGATGGCAGTGGAACAGTTTCTCGTCTTGTTGAAGGTATCGTCACAGTTACACCGGGAGTTACAAGATAATGGCAGGCGCATCTCGTTTAGTCGCTACAATTACAAATAATAACGGCAGATTGTCGTCTACTGGTCCTATTACTCTGAAAAATCAGATTCAGGAAATAAGAAGTATTGAAAACATACTCGACGTCAGCGTCGTTGAAGCCGCCAATGGCGCTACATTAATCTATAATTCTCAAAATGATAAATATGAGGTGAGACAACTGTCGTTCGCAGATCTAGCAGTAGATCTCGACGGCGGATCATTTTAACCTAAAAGGAATACGGATATGGTCGCGGAAACCGGCAACTTAATTCAAATTAAAAGGTCGTTAACGACAGCTGATGCGCCAGCATTAGCTAACGGTGAATTAGCATTTACAGCCAATGGCGATCACTTATTTATTGGTTCGAATGGTGCTTCAATCACCATTGCCGGTAAATTTAATCCTGGTACACTGACCGCCAACCAAGCACTCGTTGCTAACGGCACTGGTTACCTCGACGCGGTCAAAACGGCAAATCTTACCGTTCAGTCGATTACTGCAAACGGTACATCGTCACCTGGCGCTGGCTATATGCTGGCAACCGATGCTGGCGGTAATGTTTTTTGGCAAGCCGCTGGAGCAGTAACTACCAACGTAAATTCAACTTACGCGTGGACAAACACACACAGTTTTGCTAACGTTGTCACATTCAATGGTGGCATTGTTGCTAACAGTTCGCTGACAGCAAATGGTACGACTGGTACTGCAGGACAAGTTCTTGCATCGAACGGTACATCGGTATATTGGGTAACACCAACTGATGCTGATATCACTGCAGTTACTGCTGGTTCTGGTCTTACTGGTGGTGGTACATCAGGTGCCGTTACTCTTGATGTCGGCGCAGGAGCTGGTATCAGTGTTGCTGCAGACGCAGTTGCTGTTATTGCAAATAACGGTCTATCTGCAAACGCAACAGGCGTTTTTGTTGTTGCCGGAGCTGGTATTGCTTCGAACGCAACTGGCGTCCACGTTGTAGCTGGTAACAATACTCTTGTTTCGAATGCAACAGGTGTTTATGTTAACGCTGCTGCACTCTCAATTGCCACATCGCAACTAACAGGCGACGTTGCTCTTGGTTCGGGTACATCGGGCAACTATGTTGCGACTATTACAGCCGGTAACGGTATTTCTGGATCATCTTCATCTGAAGGTGGAGCAGCCACGATTGCTGTTGTAGCAAATAATGGTATCGTATCGAATACCTCAGGTGTCTTTGCAAAAGCTGCGAATGGTATTTCTGTTGATGCGGCTGGTATCAATGTCATTGGTGGCGACGGTCTCGTAGCTAACGCGACTGGTGTTCATGTTGGTGCTGCTAACGGTATTAGCGTTTCTGCAGATGCAGTTGGCCTTACAACTGGTTCAACACTCACAGTCAACTCTGCTGGTTTACACGTTAACACTTCGCTCTCGATTACAGATCTTTCTCTTTCTGGAAATCTGACAGTTCTCGGTACACTTTCAACAATCGATACTACGAACCTCACAGTCCAAGATTCGCTGATTGAACTTGCAAACGGAAACGCAACAACCGACGTTCTTGATATCGGTCTTTATGGTCAATACGGTTCGAGTGGAGCTAAATTCACCGGTCTTTTCCGTGATGCCACAGACGGCGTCTATAAGCTGTTTGGTGGATTAACAGTCGAGCCAACAACTACTGTTGATACGGCAAATGCTAGCTATACGACTGCTACATTACAAGCATATCTCAATGCCGGCGGTCTTGTTGCAAATGCTACTAACGTTACTCTTACTGCGAACTCGACACTCGCGGTTGGTATCACAGCGAATACTCTTTCATTATCAACTCCACTCGGTGTTGCTTCTGGTGGTCTTGGTTTATCGACCATCACAGCTGGTGCCATCCTTGTAGGTAACGGCGCTGGAGCAGCTACTATTCTTGTAGCTAATACAAATGGTAAGGTTCTGCAATCAAACGGAACATCGGTAGTATACGGAACACTTGACGGAGGCACGTTCTAATTTATGGAAGCTGAATTTGTAAATGAGTATATCAATCGATTACTCGCGAGTGTACATGATCTTACAAGTAAGAACGTAATGCTAGAAACGAAACTGGTCATGGCTGATAAAGCCATGACCAGTCTTCAAGCAAAAATTGTTGATCTTGAGAAGCTCGGAAATAAAAACAAAAAAGCCGAAGATACTTCTGTATAAATAGAATATTAGGGGTTACATAACCGCTTCGTTGCTCTATATAGAGGTTGAGAATGGCAAATAAATTTCAATTTAAGCGTACGACAATTTCTGGTCGTACAGCGAATACTACTGACGTAGCAAATTCCGGTTTTATTGATAACGGCGAATTTGCAGTCAACCTAACTGATCGTAAAGTCTTCTCTTCAGATGCTGCGAACGCCATCTTCGAAGTCGGTTCAAATCTCTCTTCTCTCGCTGTCACTACGATTGTAGCTAACGGATCGGCCGGATCAGGCGGTCTTGTTCTTTCGTCGAATGGAACAGGAGTTTATTGGGGTTCAGGCGGTACAGCAAATGCTGCTACTATGAATACCTATACGTTTACTGTGACATCGAATACGACGGTATTTACAGGCGCTGACGACACATCAAATACATTCGTATATACTGCCGGACTTGAAAACGTCTTTATTAATGGCTCTCGTCAAATTGCCGGTGTTGACTATAACACAACAAATACCACCGTTCTCACACTCACGGCGAATGCGATTGCCGGTGATATTGTTCAAGTTACAACCTTAAACGGTTTCGTCACCCTTGGCGCTCAAGGCGCCCAAGGTTCTACTGGAGCACAAGGCGCAACCGGTGCTCAAGGCTCACAAGGAGCTACTGGTGCCCAAGGTGCTCAAGGTACAGCTTCATCGGTTCCTGGTCCACAAGGTGTTACTGGTGCTCAAGGTCCTCAAGGTGCAACTGGAGCACAAGGAGCTACTGGCGCTCAAGGTGCTCAAGGTGTAACTGGCGCTCAAGGTGTTCAAGGCGATACTGGTGCTCAAGGTGCTCAAGGACTTCAAGGTACTCAAGGAGCTACTGGAGCTCAAGGTACTCAAGGACTTCAAGGTGCTCAAGGACTTCAAGGTGCTCAAGGTGCAACCGGTGCTCAAGGTGCTCAAGGCGATATTGGTAATACTGGAGCTCAAGGAGCTACTGGAGCTCAAGGAGCTACTGGAGCTCAAGGAGCTACTGGAGCTCAAGGTACTCAAGGACTTCAAGGTGCTCAAGGACTTCAAGGTGCTCAAGGCGATACTGGTGCTCAAGGTGCTCAAGGTGTTACTGGTGCTCAAGGCGCAACTGGTGCCCAAGGTGCTCAAGGCGCAACTGGTGCCCAAGGTGTAGCTTCAAATTCTGCTACGATGAATACCTATACGTTTACTGCAACATCGAATACTACAATTATTACTGGCGCAGACGACACAGCAAACACGCTAGTATACACTGTTGGACTTGAAAGCGTCTTTATCAACGGTTCTCGACAGATTTCGGGAATTGATTATAATACAACAAATACTACAGTGATTACACTTACAGCGAATGTTGTGAGTGCTGATGTTGTTCAAGTCACAACTTTAAGCGGAGGTGCTCTCGTTTCCGGAGCTCAAGGTGCTACTGGAGCTCAAGGTGCTACTGGAGCGCAAGGTGCCCAAGGTGCTGCAGCGACCGTAGGTGGATCTAACACACACATACAATTTAATGATTCTACCAGTTCGAATGGATCTGCTGGATTTACGTTTAATAAGACAAGTAATAATGTTTCGGTCGCTAATAATATATCTGCTACCACTGGTACATTTGCTGGAGCAGTATCGGGCATTACAACATTAGCAACTGGTAATACAACGATCACTGGTGATATCACCGTTTCTGGTAATCTTACAGTTTCCGGTACGAGAACATATGTCAATACAACGACACTCGACGTTGGCGATAATATTGTTACATTGAATGCAGATCTCGGCGCTAATCCACCCACCGAGAACGCCGGTCTTGAGATTATGCGTGGCACTTCCGCAAATGTTCAATTTATGTGGGATGAGACTAATGATCGCTGGTCGACTGATAATCAGCCACTCGCAACTTCATCGCTCGTAGCAAATGGTGCCGCTTCTGGTATTACTACACTCGCTTCAGGTAATACGACTATTACCGGTTTTGCCAACGTATCGACTACATTACAAGTCGGAACGAATACGGCGACATTTGGTACGGCTGCTTTTATTATCTCAAATGGTCATGTCGGCCTTGGCACGAGTAGTCCTACTTATCGGCTTGATGTAGCTTCTACGGACACCACGGTTGGACTTGGTTATGCTATACGCATTCGAGCCAACCCAACGGTAAACGCAGGGGCGCTTCAGTTCACTGATAGTGCAGTTTCGACGCAGTTTGGCTACTTGTCCGCTACGAATACAGCTGTCACTTTAGAAGCATCGGGTACTGGTTCATTGAATCTTCGCTCAAGCGCAACAGATAGAATGCTTATTGCCGCTAATGGTAACGTTGGGATTGGTACAGCTACGCCAGCGTATAAGTTAGAAGTCAATGGCATTACTAGAGTGAACACTGCTAGTGCAACTTGGGAACTTCTTCAGCTAAATAATACACAGGCGTCTACTGGTGCATATATGCAAATGGTTGGAGCCCCTGGAGGTACTGTATCTATTGGAGCGGATGCAACTGCGGCATCTACTATGATTCTTCGCACAGTTGGAACGGAACGTATGCGCATTGACGCTAACGGTAATACGGGTATTGGTAACACCGCACCTACCGATAAATTATCCGTGAATGGTACACTTGCGGTTGGTAATACAACGATTACCGGCTTTGCTAATGTATCGACAACTATTACATCTGGTGGTATTATTTCAGCACCAGGTGCAAACGGGTTTATTAGTGCATCCTATGTTTCTAATGCTAGAAATCCAATTTGGAGATTTGGCAATGCTGATGGATATGGCTTTAGTTACTTCCAAGGCAATACGGGAGCCGATGGAACTTATGATACTATTGGTTTTCATTTTGGTACTGCTACTGCAATTGGTAGCCCGATTCAATTTAACCAAACTGGCAGTACTAAAGCCACGCTAAATATTACAGGCACTGCTAACGTGTCAGTATCAGTTAATACGGCATTGCTTTCTGTCGGTACTTCTTTTACTGCAAATACAACACGAGTTGCTATCGGTACATCGACCGCACTTCAAGCGAACGGTGGCATTGGTACTGCATATCAGATTCTGCATTCTAACGGAACATCAGATTATTGGGAAAATCAGGCTTTACGTTCATCCGGGCAACAAGTTATTGATACGTCACAAACGCTCGGTGTTGCTAATTATGGTTCGAATATTCTTGTAGTAACTGGAGGTATTACGGTTACGCTTCCTACGAGTAGCAGTATACCCTCTGGTATGGGCATCACCATTAAGAATATCTCTGGAGCTAACATTACTATATCTTATGCACACTCTGGCGATGGTCAAACAAATATCCAAAACAATCAAGCTGCAGTTTGGTTTGCCGATGGCGGTGCGAGTACTTTCTGGCGCCAGTATTTCTTATCAACTAACGCATAATAGGAATTGATAATGTCTATCACAACCAATTGGGCAATAACCCAGCTAGACTCCGACAAAGAAATTAATGCTGTATTTAATGTGCATATTAGCTTAACAGCTTCGAATGGGATTAATACTGCAGAGAAGAAGTTCGTGGTGGGGTTTCAATATCAAGCCGGAGACACTTTTATACCATATGATCAACTCACAGAAGAAATTGTTCTAGGTTGGGTAAAGACGAAACTCGATGCTGATGTTAAGCGCTTCGAAGATGAAGTGTCTGCAAGGCTTATTCAAACTTCTCCAGTAGAGTCAGGTCTACCTTGGTAAATGTATAAATAGAATAAAATCTGAGGGATAGGGAACCAGATGACACCGAATAACTTTCGAATCAAAAACGGGTTAACCGTTGCAAACGGCGTAACAATATCGGCAGGTAACGTTGTAATTACGAGTGGCCAACTCGTTATCGGTGCGACTGCGATTAACGCTACCTCACTAAGTGACGGTGCCAATAACGCATATTCAAATGCCATTGCAATTGCGGCGAATGCTAGCAATCTGACTTCTGGAACAGTTGCGTTTGCTCGAATTCCGACCTCTGATTCAGTAAGCAATACCTCGATTTCTCATGTGCCTACCGCTAATAATGTGAAGACTGCATATGACGCAGCCATCACAGCGAACACAAATGCTCAAACTGCGCTTACTGCAGCCGGTTCTGCATACAGTAACGGTGTAACATATACTGATACGAAGATCGGTACAGCCAATACTGCAATGGTTGCAAATGCCGGAGCAGCGTATACTAATGCTATCGCAATTGCTGCAAACGGATCTAACATCACTTCTGGTACAGTAGCGTTTGCTCGATTACCTTCATTGTTTATTGGAACGACTACGATTCAATCAACAAGTGCTGCGCAAGCAGTTAGTGGTATTACAACTCTTGCCGCCGGTAATACGACGATCACTGGTGATATTACCGTTTCTGGTAACCTCACTATCAATGGTACCACAACGAATATAAATTCTACAAATCTTGTTGTAGAAGATAAAAATATTGTACTTGCTGATGTGACTACTCCATCTGATGTGACTGCCGACGGCGGTGGTATTACTCTGAAAGGTGCTACCGATAAGACACTTAATTGGGTTGATGCAACTGATAGCTGGACTTCTTCTGAACATATCGATCTTGCGGCCGGTAAAGTCTATAAGATCGGTACTACTACTATTGCTAACTCTACGGCTTTAGGTACTGGAATTCTTGCGTCGTCTCTTACCTCTGTAGGCACTTTAAGTTCTCTTACGCTTGGCGGTGCAGTCAGCGGTATCACAACACTTGGAACTGGTAATACCACGATCACTGGCTTTGCTAACGTATCTACCACTTTACAAGTCGGCGGCATTTCTACATTTAATGGTAATGTAGTATTAGGTTCTTCTGGTCTATCAGCAAATGGCGGTTTTGGTACTGCTACTCACGTTCTACATTCGAACGGAACCGCCGCATATTGGGCTGCTGATGATAACACTACGTATGATCTTGTAGCAGTTGCCAATACTGCAGTCAACGCTGGTCTTCTTCGTCTCGCGGATGTAAATAACTCCAACGATACTGTGACATTTACAGGTTCTGGTACATCTACAGTATCTTCGAATGCCACGCATCTTATCATCAATTCAGCTGATCAATTTTCAGGTACTGTTACATCGATTGTAGCTGCAAACGGTCTTAACGGTGGAACGATTACTTCGACCGGAACAATGTCTGTTCTCGGTGGTTCGACACTCACTGTAAACTCTGTCGGTGCACACGTCAATTCTGCTCTATCGATTACATCACTTACTTTAGCTGGCGCAGCATCAGGTATCACAACACTTGCTGCCGGTAATACTACGATTACTGGTTTTGCTAACGTATCGACTACATTACAAGTGGGAACGAATACAGCTACCTTTGGTACCGCTGTTTATATTATAGCAAGTGGTAACACCGGTGTTGGTACAAGTTCTCCGGCATCACTGTTTCATGTCAAACGCGGCAGCAATGCTACCGAACACTATCCTACTAATACTTGGGCTGCGCGCATTATCAATGCCACTGATGCCAATACTGAAAATGGCCTTGTTGTCGGCAATCGCTGGGCTGCGGTTGAGTCAACCATTTTTGAAGCCGGGTCGATTTATGGCGGAGGCTCTGCTTGGGCATCTTATTATAAAGTCACAGGCATTGGAACGCACACTTGGGGCACGGGCTCAACTGGCACTGAAGCTATGCGTATCGATGTTAACGGTAACACCGGTATTGGTAACACCGCGCCGGCCCATAAATTATCCGTAAATGGTACAACGTTTCTTGGAGGTGTTACTACTCTTGCCGCAAACTTAGTAATGGCGAACAATTTTATTACTCGCCCAGTGCTAGCAGGTTACT
>Ga0222713_10002449_pt1 | contig 19873 bp, 15 predicted proteins | sample C33_649DmetaG_FD_165061 | JGI IMG/M metagenome (GOLD analysis project Ga0222713, IMG submission 165061) | Estuarine water microbial communities from San Francisco Bay, California, United States - C33_649D | ecosystem: Environmental > Aquatic > Marine > Unclassified | place: USA: California...
CCTCGCTGGCGAATCAACAAACCGCTCAACAGGCGAATCTTGCCAACCAACAAGCTGGCCTTACAACGGGGCAACAGAATCTTCAGGCGCTATTGCAGACGCAGGGTCTTGGCGCTCAGACAGGTCTTCAGTCTCAACAGCTCAACCAAGCCGCGCAGCTCCAAGCGCAACAGCAGGCACTGGGTCAATCGCAGGCTGCCAATCAGTTCGCCCAACAGAACGCTCAACTCGCCGCTCAATATGGGCTGGCGGGGCTTCAGGCTGGGGAGCAGTCGCGGCAGTTCGGTGCCAACCTCGGTATGCAGGGCGCAGGGATGCTCGGGCAGTTGGGTGGGCAGTTTGGCCAGCTAGGTCAACAGGCGTTTGGTCAACAGGCAGGGGCGCTCCAAGCTCAACAACAGGCCGGTGCCATTCAGCAGGCGCAAACTCAGCAGCAGCGCGATCAAGCCTATGAAGAGTTTATGCGGCAGCAGCTCTATCCGCAGTCTCAGTTGCAGTTCTTGAGTTCCTTGCTCCGTGGCTCCGTTGTTGCGCCGCAACAGACGATGTATACCTACCAGCAACAGCCGTCGGCTATCTCTCAAATTGGTGGTTTAGGTCTGGGCGCGCTGGGTATCTCCAAAGCGTTCGGTGCCAAAGAAGGCGGCGAGGTGCCGGGGTATGCGGATGGTGGTGTCACAGGAGGCAAGGATGGGTTGGCCTCAAATGTCGCCAAGCTGACCAAGTTTCTGCTATCCAGCCAAAACCCGGAGCAGGATGTTCGCGGCATGAGCGGCACTCCGATTGAGAAATATCTGGCCTTGCAAAAGGTGCAGCAGTTGCGTGGTGCCACACAAAATCAAGCCGCCCTTGATCGTGGCGTCCCGCAAGGCACGGTGATGGACGAAATGGGCCTCGCTGGCATGGACGCTGGTGTGATGGACGATCAAGTATTCACTGCCGCAGGTGGTGGGATTGTGGCATTCAGTAAAGCTGGTGAGGTTCATGGTTCCTCGTTTGATTCTTACGTAAAAAGGCTACTAGACCGCGAGGGTGTGTATTCTAATCATCCTGCGGATCGTGGGGGCCCTACTAAATATGGTATCTCATCAAAGGCATATCCTAATTTAGACATTAAAAATATCACGCGCGATCAGGCTATAGATATTTATAAGAAGGACTATTGGGACGCTATTAAAGCGGACGATTTACCGGAGTCCATTCGTGAGCGAGCTTTTGATACAGCGGTAAATTCTGGTGTTAGCGTAGCGCGGGATTTTTTAAAGCGTTCCGGCGGAGACCCGGAAAAGTTTGATGCCTTACGCGAAAATCGCTATTCCAAAATTATTGAGCGTCGCCCAGATCAAGAAACATTTCAGCGGGGGTGGCGAGACAGGATGGTGAATATTGCCTCCGCTGATGGTGATACTAGATCAGATGCACCACCGCCCGAGGCCGGACAATTCGGATTAGCTGCAACGCCAGAAGGTAGAAGCAGTCAGACTGACCCGTCGTTGATGCCGGGATATGGTCGGCCCGGAACAGGACGAGTTGTGAGTCCTATGTCTGCTTTGCGTCAAGGTATCGCCGGACAGCTGCCATCACCAGCTGGGCAGTTGCCCCCGCCAGCCGCACCGACTGCAAACTTCTACGTAGACGCGAATGGTATAGTACGAGCCAGCCCAAATCAGGCTACTCCTAATTTACCAGCAGCACGTCCGGGCGCTGCTATGGTCCCCTCCGCTCAAGGGCAAAATGTAGCAACTAGCGGTATCGCTAACTTGGTATCTCCGCAAAACCTGAGCCGTCAAAGTGCCGTAAATGCAGGAAGAATGCTGGACGTAGCCAAAAATGTTGGAAGAGGCGCGATATCTCCGACTGGAATAGCTACGTCACTAGCACTGAGTTCTAACCCGGCAGGCGCTGATAGCGATATTGTGCCCGGTGCGGCTGGATACCAGAATCTTGATCCGCAAGAAATCGCTGACCGCACTGATTACAGCCCCACATATAGCGGGCGTGTGTCTGATGTGACTGCTTCTTGGCAGGAGGGCGCGGACAAAGTTTATGCTAGCGAGCTTGCCCTTAAAGCGAAAAAGGAGGCTTTCCAAAATGCCACTGGTCGGGATAAAAAAGCTGCGCTTCAAGAATACCAAATGGCAAGCAAAGAACATGATGCGCTTGTAAGACAGGTGCAAGAGGTTGATAGGAAAACCGGACGTGGGGCTATTGTTGAAACACAGCATCTTCCCGCCGTAGCTGGTGGTCGTCTGACCCCGGGGCAAGGCATTGCTCCGCCTGTCTCCGCGTTAGTTAGAGATAATATTACGCCAGCAGCTATCGCAACTGCCAAAGCTGGTAAAGCTGGTAAAACTGGTATGGCGGATGAAGTGCATCGCACAAGGGAGTTGGAAGATGAGGAGATCGGCGCTGCGGGTAGGGCTGCTACAAGCGCGGACCTGAAGTCGGTCGATAAAGCCGCTCAGTCTGCAAGTGATACATTGGGCGTCGATATTAAGAGCCTTATTCCGAAATTTGATTCGTCCGAATATGATAAAAACATAGCAGATTTGAAGGGCCAAGCTTCCGAAGCATTGAAAGAGCGCGATGTGGGCAGGTGGCTTGCGGTGGCCAGCGCAGGGTTTGCTATGGCTGCGGGCCAATCCCGTAATGCACTGACTAATATCGCGGTCGGTATGCAGATCGGCGCTAAAGAAGCACGGGATGTTCAGAAAGAATACAGCGCCCGTAATGACCTAATTAGTAAACAGATACGGGAAGAGAACCGTTTGCAACGTGCGTATAAACTTGACAATCAGAAGATGATACTGAACACAACGATCAAGATACGCGACCTTGAATCTCAGATTAAATACCGCGATCGAGAAGGGCAGATTAAATCGCTTGAGGGCCTGTTAGTTACAATGTTACAGGCTGGAGACAAAGAAGGAGCTGCCAAGGTTCAAGGTGTTATGAATAGCCTGTATGCGTCCAAAGCTACTGCATCTGCTGAAGCTAAAGCAAACGCTAATCCCTTGACCCCGATATTGCGCGACGTCCAAAATAAAATAAAAAACAAAACGCCCGGTTTCAGTCCTGAAGATGAAAAACGTCTTCAAGAATTAGAAAGGAAGTTTGGTGCTCAGTGAACGGGAAGAACTTGAGTTACTCCGCCTTCGTAAACAAAAAGCGTTAGCACAACAGCGCGGAGTAAGCGGCGAAGGCTCATGGCTTGGCGACGTTGGTCGGTCGCTCGCGCAAGGCGTCGTCGGCGCGGGGAAAAGTCTCGTCGATGTATTTGGTGCCGAGACCGCACCCTCTCAGTATCTGGAAGGTGTGCAGCAACAATTGCAGGAGGGTCTGACTCCTGAACGTCAAGCAGAAATACAACGCCGCAGGCAGTTGGAGGAAGAAGCCTCCAAGTCCGGTAACCTACTTAACGAGATCGGCACCTTCCTCGGCGGTGTAGCTGAAGCCCCGGTGCAGTCACTAGCGCAAGGACTTGGCTCAATCGTGCCGTTCGTTGGCACAGGCATTGTAGGTGGTATTGCAAAGTTGGGTGCCCCGGCTGTGCGAGCACTTAACACCGTTGTCGGTGCGGCGATGGGAACTGGGTCGGTAAAAGGTTCTCTCTACGACAACGTAGAGGCCGAGCTCAAGAAGCAGGGCGTGGCCCCCGAAGAAGCCAAGGCCAAAGCGCAGCAAGCTCAATCGTATCTGGGTGAGAACTTCCTTAGTATCGTCGGAGGTGGCGCTCTTGGCGCTGTTGGCGCACGGACTGGTGTTGAGAAGCTGCTGACCAAAGAAGGCAAAGAAGCTGCCGCTGCCGGAGTAGGACGCCGTGTTGGTAAAGCCATACTGGAAGAAGCCCCTGTCGAAGCTGCGCAAGCCGGCCAAGAACAACTGGCCGTCAACCTCGCCCTACAACGTCAGGGTATTGACGTAGATACCTTCCGTGGTGTAGCGGGTGCCGCAGCACGGGATGCTGCAATCGGCGCGTTGGCTGCTGGCACAGTTGGCGCTGTGCGTGGTCCGGAAGCTCAACGTCCCACACCGGCTTCTGAAGCCGAAGCTGCACCTGAAGTCCCGCCCACGCCTGAAGCGCCTCTTACGCCTGAAGAACAGGCCAAGCGTGACACCGAGGCTAAACTATCCGGAATTGACTTTGGCGCGCTATCCCAAGCGGCGAAGACCGGAACCGTCACGATGGAAGAAGCACCTGCCGCTGCACCGGCTGCTCCCGCCGCTGCTACGGAAGTAGATGTCACGGCTGCTGCTCCGGCTGCTCCTTCAATCGGCGAACTTGCTAGGGTTCTTCCGATTATCCAAAGTATGGGGTTTACTGACCTCAGTAAAATTACCACACCTGAACAGCAAACTGAGCTGGTTCGTCTTGTGGGTAGGTATGTTACTGAACCAAAAACGATCGTAGTATCTGCCATCAAAAATAAAATTGGTAAATTGCTTGAAACAGGGAATGTAGAACCCCGAAAAGCGAAAGGCGGCAAAGATGCAAAACCTATTGTGGGAGGAGAGCAACAAGGTGTCGCAGGAGAATCTGAGCGACGAGATGTTAGTGGAGAAGGCGTGGGAGTGTCTGTATCTAAACCGGTTACCGACGCATCCGCAGCTGCTGAAGCTGGACGCGGAGGACTGGATGTTGCTCAAGGACCTGCTGCTGCAGTTGTTACAGGAGAAGGCCAGCCAGCTGGTGCATTAACGACGCCTCAAGTTGCTGCTATCCCAGAGGCCGAACAAGACCTCACTACCGAAGAGCAAGCTGCGCTGCAGGATGAGTTGCAGGCGGAGCAGGCCGGTGAAGTAGTTGCGCCCGAAGTAAGTACCGTCGAGCCTATTAGGCAACCCCGTGAACGGAGAGCTGCGGAGTCAGTTACTGAAGAACAGGCACTTGAAGCTGTTACCGCACAGAGCGCTGATCTGTCGGACATAGCAAACGCTGTAAAAACGATTGAAGAAACAAAGGATCGGGAAAAATATAAACAAGCGGTGCAGTATCTAGTTGCCACGGCTGGTGACAAAAGTGGTACATCAAAAGGTGCGCGCCGTGCGGCAGAGCTTGCGCTAAATAGAATACCGGAGACAGATAGACAGACTGCTGCGCAAGAGCTGGTGCAACTGGCCGAGATACGAAAAAATCAACAGTTACGCAATGTCTCCGGAAAAATCCAGAAACTTGATTACCGCATCGAACAGCTAACTAACGAGTATAAAGACGCTGTAAAAAATCGTGACAACGACACTCTGGCAACCGTAAAGAAAGAGCTTAATGAACTGACTGAACAGCGTAAAGGCTTAATAAAAGAACAGCGGACAGTAGAGAAAGCTGAAGTCCTGCTCCGCCGTGCGGCGGGCAATGTCAAAGGAATGGCCCTACCTGAAGCGCAGCGGATCGTTGACCGTATCAAGGCCAAGTGGAAGGGCGCGCCCAAGATTGAGGTGACGTTCTCATATGACACCCTGCCGCGCCCGATACGAGAGTTTCTTACCGCCAACGATGCTGAAGATGCACGTGGTGTTTTTTACACGCCCACCCAGACGGTCTACATCATCGCGGCAAACAATGATACAGAAGCGAGCGTAGGCTACACACTTGCGCACGAGACTATCGGGCACTTCGGGCTTCGTAAGGTGCTTGGGGATAAGTATACCGGCATGATGAATCTTGCCTATATGAACCCTGCGGTCAAGGCACTAGCTGACAACTATGTCAAACAGAATCCCGGCACCAGCAAGGCGGTGTCAGTAGAAGAAGCATTGGCTGAATTGGTCGAGCTGGGTCAAGCGGACTCTGGTCGGGTCAAGCAGCTCATGAACCGCATCGTTGCCATGCTGCGACAGTTCCTGCGGTTCATCACCAACAACAAAATTGCGAAACAGTTCTCCGACAGTGAAGTAAGAGACTTGCTGTCATCCGCCCGTAATACCGTCGAAGAAGGCGGGGTATCCACCACGACTGCTGATACCACAGCACCGATGGCTCTATTTGCCCGTGCAGATGAGCAGCTGAAAGCCAAAGCAGCTATGGCTGAAACCCCCGAGAAAGAGCTGGAGGAATTTACGAAGGCGATCAGCGAGAAGTATGAAGCTGATATGACTAAAGCATCCCTCTATAAACGGGTGCGGGGGCTCTTTACCAGTGCCGAAGGTAGGACAGAACTTGTCCGTCGGTTCCAAAATGACCGTGTTGTTGCCAAGCGACTGGAAGATGTTCTCAGTAAGACGGGTATGCTCAAATCTTCTGGTGAACAACTTAACAATATCTACACACAACTGACACTGGCTAGTGGCCGCGCGGACGAGGCTTTTAATACACACGTCTATTTTCCGCTGAAGGATTTAGAGCAGTCGATCTTTGAATACACCAAGGCGTCAGGGCTTGATCTGAATGACGCACTGCAGCAGCTTCACCGTTATATGGTTGGCCTGCATGAGCAGGAGCGTCGTCAGGTCAAGTATATCCGCACGGTGCCGCTGGATAACACTACGAAAATTACGGTAAAAGAACTCGGTATCACGGATACTCCCGCCGAGATTCGTAGACGTATCTACCAGACGCTAGATCGTAACGAAGATTTGGTTAAGTCCGGCGAAGCCAAGTTCCTGCGGAATCTGCTAAACAGCCTTGTAGATAAATATAAGAAAGAAGATGGCAGCAGCCCGAATGAGTATAAGAGCACTGATATAAACAGTGACGAATACAACGTGGTGGCAGAGCTGTCGCAAGATGCCGTTAATTTGATTCGGACTCAACTGCGGAATGACCCGAATAATGCGATGGTCAGCAAGATCATGGCTGCACTGAAGAAAGTTCATGACGGCACGACTGAACTAAATAAACAGGCGAACTACTGGACACAGCCGGTTAGTAACTATGTAGATTTTTACGGCTACAAGAACTACGTGCCGTTCAAAGGACGCCCGGAACCCCGCGTCGGTGCTAATGAAGAGTATGGCCGTGAGGGATTCGATGACCCCAACAGCAAACGGATGAGCGGTGATTTTGTGGACGCAGCGCAGTCTTTTGAGGGCCGCACTTCGATCTCTCAGAATCCGCTTTTACAGTCTATGGCCGATGCTGCCAGAGCATCGTTACGCCTTGCTCGTAGGGACGCGACTACCGCCGTATATAACTTGGTTACAGACGAAAATAATCCTATTGGTAAAAAGCTGGTGGCCGGGGCAATTAAAAACATCCCGTTCAACGAACGTGACAAAACGGATTTTAAGCAGTACAGCGGTAATAACTATATCTATCGGTATCAGGAAAACGGGTCTATCGATGTCATTAAATTGAAAGACCCATCGCTGGTAGAGGCTATCCGCAGATCGTTCCGTAAGTCACAGCCGTTGATTCAAATGCTCAATGCTGGCACCAGCTTGATGGGGCAGCTCCATACGCGATACAACCCAGCGTTCGCGCCGATGAACTTCGTCCGTGATGCGTTTACTAATGCGGCCATCATGGGCGTCGAGGGTAAAGCTGGTTTTGACTACTTGAGTGCCGTTGCATCCAAGGTAGTCAGCGGCGGCATGTTTAAGGTGGGTAAAGTCGCCAAACTATATGCCCAGCGTAATATGGCTGCAATTAGAGAAATGGCGAAGACGGACGACTTCATCAAGGATATGCTTGAGTATATCGAGGCTGGTGGCCGGGTCTCATATGTCCAAGGCATTACTGCTATGGGCCAAATGGACGAGCTGGTCAAGGACATCGGTCGTAACAGGCTGATCCGTGGTAAAGAACAACTCGATAAGTGGGTTGACGTCTGGACCGACACCTTTGAGCTGGCGAGCCGCACTGCGGCCTACGGTGTGGCCAAGAAACAGGCTCTAGCAGAAGGCAAGAGTGAGGCTGACGCCCGGGTAATCGCTGCTGCTTATGCCAAAAACCTTGCTAACTTCGAGCAGGTTGGCGAGTGGGGTAGAGCCGCCGGTGCCATGTTCATGTTCTTCCGCCCTGCCGCTACGGGTGCGGTCCGTGCCATAGATGCGTTGTCTCCCGCTTTCCAGAATGTTGATGAGTTGATCAAACGTCTACCGGACAACATCAGGGGTAACGCTGATGCAGTAGCCAAGTTCCGTGAAGCTCATCTCAAACAACAAGCAGCGGCTCGGCGCATGATGGCGGCTATCGCCGGAGCGGGTGCGGCGCTTTACATAATGGCGTGGATGATGTCCGACGATGACGAGATGGACCGTAATCGTATCGCCACGGATGACATGGCACGGTGGACACGGTATCTCCGCCTACCCATACCCGGGACAAGCATCTTCCTTCAGGTGCCGTGGGGCTTTGGCGTGAGTGCGTTTGCGGCGGGTGGAGCGCAGGTCGCGGGAGCGGTGCTTGGCAAGACCAGCGTCGGAGATATGCTGGGTAACATCGCGACGATTGGGTTGGACTCTTTCTTACCCATACCGGTGTCTCGCATCAACCCGATAGAGAACCCTGCTGCGTGGGCAGTTGACTCCATGCTGCCGTCGCTGGCCCGTCCGTTGGTCGAGTATATGATGAACGTCGATAGTCTTGGACGTGAAATATACAACAACCGCAAGACGCGCTATGGTGACGCTTACACTGGCGGCGATAACATCCCGGAGTTGTATAAAGATGTGACACGGATGCTTGCTAATGTATCAGGGGGTGATGTCGATGTTAGCCCGAATACACTGTATTTCTTCGCTAACAACTACCTCGACGCGGTAACACGGGTCACGCACAACCTCTACAACATGGGGCTGGTAATGGCGGGGAAGAAAGATTTCGATCCCAAAACGGATACGATGGTCTTTGATAGCTTCATCGGTAAGAAGAGCAACTTTGATGCACGGGAGTTCTCCTCGGTTGAGAAGCAGATCAACGCCAAGATTGGCCGCATGAAGATGTTCCGTGAAGCCAACCCTGAGAAGTTTGTGGAGTATCTTGAGAAATACCCGATGGACCCGGCGTTGGAAGAGATATATAACAAGTCAGTCGGGGGCATGCTAAAGCCGTTGCGTGAAGCTGCAAATGATATCCGGAAGATGGGCCTCGATCCGAAAGAGCGTAAACAGATTCTGGATGAATTGAACTTGGCTCAGAATATGGTCAAGAGAGCTCTTATCGATACCTTCAAGGAATACAACATCCACCCCTAGCGGATACGCCAGACCCGCACCCCGAGGTGCCCCTCTTTAGAAGAGGGGTATACCTTCACCCGACACCCGGCACGTTTGGACGCGCTGTCTACGATATACAGCATCTCGGCAGGGCGGAGGGTAGGGATAAAAAAGCTGTCCCCGACCTCCATCCCGTCAAACGGAAATATCCACTCAGGTTCCCGTAGGTTCCGTGGGTCCACCGAACAGCTCCTTTGGTATCTCAAACTTGAACCCATAGACCGCAATCGCCGGGGCGTGGAACCCTGCCTTCCAACCAGAGGTCAAACGCTGCTTTTTCGTGGGTATCATCAGCCCCTCTTTTTGCATCGCGAACTCGAACTCCTTCGCACTGATTTGCCGCTTGTTCAGGAACTCCCGGAATAGCGTTTTTGATATATAGGTTATCCCCTCCTCAACTTCACCACGGCCTACCAAAGCTGTACGGGGCTCATTAACTACTTTGGAACCCTCGAACACAATCAGCCCGGTATGGTGGGCATTGATGAACTCGGAGATAAGTGCGGAGTAGTCCACTTCAAATGACTTGGTAGTTTCTTCAGCGATACGGATGATGTGCTTCATTGTCACCCGATATATCCGCTCAACATCCATGGTCATGATGCCCGCCTCTACGGCGATCTCTGCTCCGACAAACGCGTTCATCAGCCCTTCGTAAAACCGTAGGGAAGCATCATACTTGTAGTCCGTCTGGAAGCGTTTACCCCACTTGTATATGCGTTTGTCTATCTCTTCCATGCCAAGCTCTATACAAGCTTTGATAAACATGGGACCGGCATGTCCGTAGTTATGCTGCATCGTAGTGAATATTGCCGGGCCAAGGTCAGGGTCATCATCCAACGCCTTCGGGCGCTCTACAAAAAACTCAATAGCCCGGGCATGCTCACCGCCGGTATAGGCTTTGAACCCTTCCAGCTTGCCGCTAATCGCTTGGTTAGATGTCATCAGTAGTATCAGCGCCGCCGACAATTCAAGCTCCCGCTCAGCGTTGATTGACCCCTGCATCCTGATCTTGGCCTTACCCTGTGATACTTTATGTATAAGCCCGGAGACCTCTTTGCCCTCCCAGTTTGATATCTCGTCCAACCCGAACATCAGGCTGTGCAACGTGAGATACCTGCCAACCAATCCGTTATCGGTAGTCTCCTGCACCGAACCCTCTTTAGGGTTCATGAATACGCTCAGCCCCGCATACATCGCACCTGATTTACCGGTGCCGGTCGCGCCAGTAAAACAAACGGTAACGCCGGACACCTTGGGATGACGCGCCATGAGGGGCGATCCAAAACCGCAGAACATCCCAAACGCATGCAGCTCAAACCCCGGCGTATTCAGCTTCTCGGCGGCAGTTCGCCACGCCTCGTAGGAACCGGCGGGACGTATGAGCTTACTTAATTTCTTTACATACGGAGATGCCGCTGCAGGGACCTCAGTGCCATCCATCCTGATCTCACTTACGCCAGTAATGAACGCCGACTTATCTTCCGTCCAACCGAACTGCATCCGCATTATCTCGGCTTCTTTGGTGCTTACGAGATACTGCCCCCACTTCTCAAAATACTTCATAAAATGAGCTACTCCAGATGAGTTGAACGTCGCGCCGTTGGATACCATCAGCTTAGTAAAGTCTTCCTTCTTATACGACATACTCATCGGCATCAGGAACTCCCGCTCCGGGTCTTGCGGCAGCACTAGGCGCGTCACCATACACTCCCCATCGTGTGGGCTATACACCCGGCGGATCGGGTAGATGTCATGGGCGAACAGCAGGATAGGATCATCCTGTATCTTCTTACCATCTTTCAGCGTTTTAGGGGCGGGGGTATAGTAGATTCCTCCGTTGACGCCTCGGTTGAAGGGGTAGAGGAACTCCGGGAGTTCAAAAACTTCTTTGGGATTCGATACCTCCCGAACTGCGTCCTCCGTAACGGGCGCGGGGACAAATTGCTTGAGTCGTTTTCCAAGCTGAATAGGGCTTTTAAGTTTGTCGGCATGGGGACAGCCTTTGCATAGGTCAGGGTCTTCATCGCGGAATCGTTCACAGGTATACACCCCACCAAAGGACTTGGCTTTCCGTAAGGTAGCTTCACGGTTATAGCCGGGGTAATCTTCTGACATGAGATGGACAGCTTCTTCACCATCCACACACTTGATTGCTACCGTCAGCCCACCGATCCACTTCTCGTAGCCCAGTGACGCTGCGTTTTCAAGAATGTCTTTGATCTGCGCGCAGCCGGTGCCATCTAAGCTGCGTTCTGCGATTTGCTGGAAAACATATTCGTAGTTATCCTGCTTGGTGATCTTGAGCGTGTCCTCGTCCAGACCCTTGGCAGCTTTGGCCAATATTTCAGCAACGGCTGGGTTCAGGGTGCTGGGTTCTGTAGAAACCGGGGCTGGCGTGGGGGCGTTTAGAAAGCTCTTAAACTCCTCGAACGAGTATTCGTTCCACTCTTCATCCAGCAATTTAGTTAGAGTCGGGGGAGTAGTCTTCTGGTTATAGCTGCCGATCGCCCGTAGCAGTCTTGCGCTGTCCGCAGGAACTGCCGGGTCGCACTTTAGCTTCTTGTCACGGATAAAGCTTTTCCATGCATGGGCTACCGGCTCCCACTCTGCGGCTGGCACGTCTTGATCGAATATCCAGTAAGCCTGTATGCCGCGACCAGAGTCCATCCGGACGGGGGGTGGTAGGTCTCCGTCATGGACGAATGCGTCAAGTGCTTCTAGCGCAGCCTCTTTACTCGGGTAATACTTTCTTTGGTCTTTTACTTCAATGGTAGAGAAGTCCCGGACGTCAAGGTCTATGAACAGAGACTTCACATACAATGCGCTTTTCTGTTTACGTTCTCTATTACGAAACGTCGCGGGTGTTACATAGACGTTCATCCCCTGCGCGTTGAACTTCTCGATCTTCGCTAATACTCCGTCAATATCACGCACATACGTAGTTTGTATGCGCTCCGCACTGTCTATGCCGCTTACACAGTAGTTGCCCTGCGAAGGCAGTAATTTCTCGTAGAATTGTTTTGTCATGGCCGCAGAGAAGAAAAAGCGGGGGGCGAACCCCCCGCTGGGTTAAACATAAAAGTCACTGATGCATAAAACCACGCAGATATGCTTTCGCGTCTGTTAGATTCTTCGCGGGTAGCCTGCCACTCTCCGTGTCTTTATGAATCTGCACCAGTAATGCCTTTATTCGTTTGACGCTATTGGCGCGGATGAGGGAGCCACGGAACCATGAGTGAACAGTCATCCTCGATACGCCAAATACTTCCGCGATGTATTTAGCTGGTAGCTTTGCGTCAATACATACACGGGCAAGTTCAGCGCCCGGAGTGTCCGTGGGTGCTTTACTAATAGATAATATCAAGTCTTCACTATATGTCCGTGGCATGTCGCATTACCCCTTTTTCTTCGACCACTTCTTGACTACGTCAGATACCGCGTCTTCAGCGATAGCGGGTTTCGCTGTCTCGCGCACGACCGGATCGGACTCCAGAGTAACTTCGGCAGCTGGCTGTGGAGAGAACTCCTCACCATCATCTTCCAGCTTCGGCTGATACACGCTCAACTTCACGGCAGCATCGGCCTCGTTGGATTTACCTTGCGCTACGACAATCGGAATGTCATCCGCCTCGACTACACCCACCGCTGAGAACAACAGCTTCGGTGCGGTAGCCTTGGTATCAAACTGCACTTTGGTAATAACGCGATTGGCGCTGACGTTGTTCGCCGCCAGCATTCTCATATATGCCTTGAACGGCCAGCGTCCGTTATCTTCATCGCCCCAGATAGACGCGCTGGGGATAACAAGCTGCAGGACATCGCCGCCCGGGTTATTCGGCAATACGATAGCAGTGCGCCATGACATACGACACGCAGTTCCCTTACCGTTTTGCCCGGTGCCTTTTACAGCTTTCGGGCAGGTACGGCAGGCCGATGAGATGGGTTCCTTGACATCCGGATGTGGTGTCTTGGAGTCTTCGGACCAGCATGCGGGGGATACTTTCGCACCTTCTACGAAGCCGTCCTTATAGAAGTTACGCGCCGGGTCATGCGCCATGCGGACGAACACAACATTCATGTGCCGTTCCTCGATCGACGTAACCTCTTTGCTGCCGGACATCAAGCGGAACACACCACCTTTAATAGAGATGCGTTTGCCGTAATCATTACCGGCTACCGCTTTTGTGTCTGCATCCAGTCCGGTGTTGATGATGGACGGGTGGTTTTGCATAAGCACTGCTAATTCATTACTCATGATATCTCCTGACTATTGATTACTGGTTAAGTAGGCTTACGAACTACGATCTCAAGTTCACGCAGCATATTTACACCGGGGGGTAGACCCTCTCCGGCGTGTTCTGCCATGTATGTCTTGAAATTTGCTTGGTGAATCCGTTGCTGAAGAATATCGATAAGATTATTTTTCAGTATGAATTCACGGAAGTTACCCCAGTCAGAGCAAGTGTAGATGTCTTTCTGCTTGCGTATGACTGTTCCTGCGTTGGTGCGGATACTGGATGCATCTGTTTTGTTACACACGTCCAACAAGAGCGCAGACAGTTGCTCTTGCTCTTCTTTAAGGGCTGAATCTTCTGCTTCAAATTTAGCTTTAAGATCCTCGCGAGCGCTACGCAAAGACAAGTATGCGCCAACGATCTCTTCAACACCGGGTGAATCTAACATCATTCCTCCAATCCAAGTTCCTGTTTATACAACTCGGTCAATCCTTTGTGGTAATTGACCTTCCCTTGCAGCATTGCATACATCTTATGCTCTACTTCTGATCCCTGAAGATGAACTACCGTCATCTTGTTTTTCTGCCCTACCCTGTCAATCCTGCCTATGCACTGGATGTATGTCTCTACACTCATCACCGGTGACCAAAATACCAGCGTATCAGCGGCGGTCAATGTCACACCATGTGAAGCTGATTGAGGTTGGATGACTAACACTTTTGGTTGTGCGAATGATTGGAATTTATCAATGATAGCCGCCCGTGCTTTCGCACTCACGTCGCCGTTGATGATGTCGTAAGTTATGTTTTTACTAGCAAGATACCGACACACAACATCAATCGTATGGCGGTAGGGGATGAATACTATAGCTTTATTGGATGTTTCATCAAGTACTTCTTTCAAGGCCTCTAGTCGTGGAGAAACATCAAACTCCACGACATTGCTATCATCGGTATATACAGCTCCACCTGATATCTGCAATAGCTTATTTATGTTTGCTGCCGCATGAACCGCGCTGACCTGCTCGCCTACAGCATTTATGACCATTAGTTCTTTCATGCGTTTATAAAACAACGCCACATTAGGCTGCAGCGGAACGTCTCGGGTTTGATAAACAAGCGCAGGCAAGTCGAGGCATTCTTTCTTTGTATACCGAATCGCCGGTTGCAGTGCAGCAAATACTTTGCTTTTTGAGTTAGGTCGGGGTATCCACCGGAACCTGCTTAGCTGCTGCATCACGATGTCGCGCCATGCGGTTTTAAACTTCGGCACGTTACCGGGAGACACTAGCTTGGCTAATCCAAACGCGTCCTCCGGAGACTGGGACGCCGGTGTGCCAGTCATCATCCACAGTCTTTTGGATGGCGTTACGAGCTTCGCGAGGGTCTTCCAGCGGACGGTTGATGCGTCCTTATATGCGTTCGCCTCATCGATAATGATTAAATCAAATCCTGCTTGTGCAATTTCAGGCGCTACTGTCTTGACACCGTCGAAATTGATGATTACGAATTCGTATTCACCCTCAATCACCTTCTTGCGTTTGGCTACGGTTCCGTGTGCTACTCCCGCTGATCTATGCATCGCGGTATGGAAGATATCGTCCCGCCATGCTGAGTACATAATCGATAGTGGACAGATCACCAACACGCGTTTTACTTGGCCAATATTCATCAGGTAATCAGCAGCCCAGATGGCAGCGGAAGTTTTACCCGTGCCCGCCTCGTTGAAACAGAATGCGCGGCTACGCAGTGACAGAAACGATGCAGTATCTTTTTGATGCTCGAAAGGTTTGAACGTGCCGGGCCACTTGTAGTCACGCAACATTGGTGAAGGCAGATTTATATTAGTGATTTGCGCGGCGTATGATGTCTCCTGCTGCCCCCAGTAGAACACGACATCTTTACTGTTCCCCGCGTCTTTGATTAGTTCGCTTTGAGGGATATTGCGCAGGATTCGATCTGCGACATCTGCTTGAGCGGTGAGTCTAATCGCGGTGTTATCAATAATTTGCATACTGTAATCTCACTAAAGGTAACTGAATAAGGTGACCCCTTACGGGGGTCAGGCGTCTGCGCCCTAGTCTGGAGGAGCCGATGATTAAGCTGACTATACGCAGATGACATGGTTTACTGCCGATATACGGAGGCAGCGCGTCCACTCATGTCTTACGACGGTAATACTAATATCGGGTCTACTTAATAATTTGTCAAGTGCTATTTCATAGCGCCGCTAGATTTTCTTGGGAACGACCGGTTCTTACTTGGGGACTCCAGCCGCACACCGTCACCATTGCTACCACCTTTTGACAGTGCTTTGACGTGCGCTACGTCTTTTCCTTTTCTGCTGATGCCTTTCTTATCTATAGCACGTCGTGCGCGTTGGCGCTCCATACGGTTCTCATGTTCACCGCGAGATTTCTGTTGTTTATATTCTTTCTTATATGGGCGCTGCTTATTAACGTAGGCCATTATGGTTCTCCCCTAGAGCTTCAGCCAATTGCGCCGGATACTTTATTCGCGCTACCTCAACTGGGCAGATCACTGTTTCTGATCTTTCTGGCCCATGGCGCATAAATGTGGGGCCATCATTTTCATGTATCTCTAACAGCATATTGTTTCTTACTTCGTACCACCTATCTGTTGCACTCATTTATCTCTCCTTATGAAACTCACAAGTTTTAACAGGACACCAGCCGCACAGTGGTGTTGGGTTGGTTGGCCATAATTCTTCTGCTATGGACTGTTCTAGCTTCGCCACTTTGGCAATAAAAGTTTCCCATAACGGCTCTTTGTCTTTACGTTCATATTCCTGTGTGTAAAAGCTATCATGCATCACAAACATCAGACCGCCCTTGACTGACTGCACCGATGGGAAATGCTCAAATGCCATAAGCGCCATCAGCTTCAACTGATCCGGGTCTGGATATCTGTTGCTGCCTGTTTTGTAGTCAACAACAAATGCTGTTTCTCCATCCACTACTAGCAAGTCCGCAATGCCCCGCACCCAACGGTCCTTGTCATCAAATGAACACGGCGTGTAGTCACGCTTGAGTGCCATATGAAACTCGGGATACTTCTCACCCGGGATACCAAGAAATGCATCAACCACCGGCTTGAATCGCTGATAGTTTTTTGGCAGCTCCTTATTTTCTCGTGTGTAGTCTTCCAATGCCTTGTGAACATCCGATCCATATAACATCTGCTTACTGGTGGACTTGGAAAAACGGCGTAGGATTTTGACTTCATTGTACTGACGTGGGCAGTTAATATAATCTTTAAGACTGGAGAATGACCATTGAACTGACATAGATACCTCACTGGGCTGGAATATTGCCCAGTTTAACAGCGACCGTAACTACTAGCAAATTTAGCTTCACATGCGACAGGTAACCCCACCGCCCAATCTGGTGGTGTAGACATAACTTTAGTGATGTAGGCTGTAGCTTCTTCCGCCTCGTCTTCCGGCACTACGCAAACTGCAGCGTCATGCACTGTCAGCACGGGTGGATACGTGTCAGCAAATGCCAGCATCTGTTGTCCTACAACAATACGTGCCAGCGCCTGAATGACATTCTCGACCACAGCCCCGCCCCAGATTTTTATTGTGCCCTTACGCGAGTCATAAACATACGATCCATTCTCCATTCGGAGATTGTTGTAACGTATATACAGGCCGTTGGGCAGGCGTAGGCCAGTCGGGGTTACTACCACTACCCGCTGTTTCCCTAAGTAATAAGGCTTTATGGGCTCGTTGTTATCACGTGTCGGCCAGCTTGTCATATGGCTCAACGCCCTGTCACATTCCCTCCATAGCGCCGGGATCATGCTGTTGACCTCACGGTATAGCCTAACGATATCCTCGCACTCCTTCAATGTCATGTCAGCACCGGGCGGCTGGGTCTTTAGAGTGTGCTTGAGTTTCTCAGCCCCAGTGCCAAACCCGAGGCCAAGGATGCAGGTCTTCCCTACAAACCGTTCTACCGGGTCTTTCTTAGAGATTGGACGCTCGAACACCTTTGTAGCAAACTCCGAATATACGTCGCGCCCTTCAGCAAACGCTTTTACAACGTCAATCTCGCCAGCCAACCACGCCAGCACCCGGGCTTCAATCTGTGACGAGTCACAGTTAATTACGACATGTCCCTCTGGTGCTATTACAGCCTCCTTCAATGCCTTCTTCTTGGCGTCACGACTAGGCAGGTTTTGGAAATTGACTTTGTCCAACCCCGCCCACCGTCCCGTGTGTGCGCCGTAATACTTCAACGGGATAGGCAGCCAACCGTCGTGGCGCTCCGCTACGTCGATAAACCGCTGGATGCGGCTCTCTTCTATAGTTGATTTTGTATTGGTATGCACAGCACAAAGCTGCTGCACGACCGGGTCTTCGTGTTCATGTAACGCAATAAACTCCTCGTCGTTCTTGGCCAGCGCGTAGGTCTCACCTACCGGGTCTGGGTTTTTCGGTGTAGGCTTCTTGGGCTTCATCGGTGGCTCAACCCCATAACTACGCAATATTGCGGCAAACTGCTGATTACTCGCCAGCTTTTTACGCACCGCCTCTTCCGGGTTAGGCTCGTTCTGGCAGCCAAGAGTGTCCACAAGGCCACGCAACAGTTCTGACTTCTCTTGTTGTAATTCCTTAAGTCTGGTTCTAAGGATATCCACATCAGCTTTCAGGCCGGGTGTGATAAACATCCGCAGCGTCATATCAATCAGATGTATCTCATCTTCGGGAAACTTATGCGATAGCTTGGAGAAAAGTTTATACGTCAGTTCTACGTCGTTAATACAGTAATCACCATACCGCGCCAACTCCTCGGGCGTGAAGTCGAGCCGCCGTTTGCCTATGGCTTCCACGACTTCGGTGCCCTTCTCGCCTAACTCATAGCGCGTAGCGAGCGATGCCAGTGACCCGCCTACATCTACACCATGAACCGCACGACCCATACACAGGGTGTCGAGATACATCTTGGGGTAGATATCAAACAGCCACGCCAGCATCGCGCCGTCGAACATCGTGTTATGGCAGAGCAACGCTGCATTACGCCACGGTAGCTTGCGTAATGACTTGCTGATCTCTTCACGCGTCCCTGATACCCATACAGCCGGGCCATCGTCAACCTTTGCGGAATACCCAATTACTTCAAAGTCGGGATGAGATACGTATTCTTCCGTCGTCAAATTGTTGAACGAAAAACCTTTGGCATAGTAGGTTTCAAAATCAAGCGTGATGATACCCGCATCAGTCATCTGACCCGGCCTTCCCTGATACCGCGTTCATATAATGCCGCTGCACTCCACACGACCTCGCGGTGCATACCCTTGGCGCGGACTACGATATATCCGTCGCCGCCGATCGTCACTACGAGCTCGCGGGTGCCCTTATCCATGACAGTCATTCCTACCTCTCTGGATAGCTTCTTATCTGGTGCGAGTTTTGTTGTCATCGCTCACGTCCTGAAGGTACGTAGCCAACCAGCTCGGCACTGCTTAGCAGGTGCACACTATCACCCACCGCGTCATCTTCACGCACCCACCTGAATTTGATATAGGGGCGAACACACTTGCCTTGCGCCTTCATCTTGGCTTGGTATTGCGGGGTGCAGTCGGTGCAGAACCATGCAGAAAGATTTGGGCGGCTCAATCTGGCCCGTTCCCTCCATTCATCATATTGCGCAGCCGTAGCACAGGGGTAATACATACTGGCCACGGTCCGTCGGTAGCCTGAGTCTCTTGAGTTCATTTCTTCTTACCTTTCACCAAGCGTACGGGCTCGATCTTTTCGACTTCCATTCGATACAACCTAACCGTCTCTGCGACATCAGTATGTGCAGCGTTTGTCGGCACGAACTTGCAGCCGGGGTCAATGATGTACTTCTTGCGGCTACGCAGATACGCAATAGCTTCGTCTCGCTTGTCCTGTCTCATAGCGGTGCCTCCTCGATGTCATTTAGATTTGCTGGACTTACGCGCTTTACGGGCTTTGGACATTTTGGTTTTGACTTTGGGGCTGCTCCAATACTTGCTGCGCTTGGTGTATTTGCGCTTGGGTTTAGGGGCATTGGCGAATGTCCACTTGATTGCTTCGTGGGCAGGGTTGTCGGGAATGGCCACGTCAACGGTAGGATTTTCAAACTCGATCTTGTAGGGGGCTTCGGGTTCATTGTTGGTTCCTTTGCGTCGTTCAGCAAGATAATCGTGTAGCACTTTGTAAGCTACCCATGCACCAATAGCCACACCCACCAACATCAGTACTTTTCCGATCAGTTCCATGTCATTCTCCTTTGTTGTTTAAAAACTTCTAACGCCACACATACTCTTTCGGACTAGTTACCTCGGTTTTGTGGCCACATACATTGCACTCAGCGTTAGTCCACTTCGACTTCAGCCATCGATCAATCTTGCCGCCCAACTTACCAGCGCATGAGATACAGATAGCCTCGTATTCTAGAGGCGGCTTCACCTCACGTGCTTCCTTCT
>Ga0222713_10002456_pt1 | contig 19855 bp, 10 predicted proteins | sample C33_649DmetaG_FD_165061 | JGI IMG/M metagenome (GOLD analysis project Ga0222713, IMG submission 165061) | Estuarine water microbial communities from San Francisco Bay, California, United States - C33_649D | ecosystem: Environmental > Aquatic > Marine > Unclassified | place: USA: California...
GGCGGCTTTTCAATCGCGCCTCCTCCGCGGTCGTTCGCCCCAATATTCGTTCGTTCCTTCGCACTCCTCGTCGCTGTCCCGATCGTTCGTTCGCACATCCTCGCGTGCTCGTACACGTCGCGCAGGACGTCGCCATCATCATCGTTCTATCCATCGAGGTCGTGTTTGGAATTCCCTCGCGCGACTCCAATCGTGTGTTCCCTCGCCGTCGCGCGTCCTTGGGCGTTCGTGCGATCGACGACGCGATCGCCCCGACCTCGCGCGTGCGCGCGCGTGTGACGCTTCGTCTCCCCACTCGTCGTCTCCCTCGTTCGCGTTCGCGTTCGCGTTCGCGTTCGCGCGATCGCGTCGCCCGCCCGTCGTCGCGCGCGTCCCTCCACGGGACGAATGACGAGTCGGCGACTCGTCGTTGCACCACGCCGCGGATGGGATGGGACGTACACTCGAACGTCGCTCGAGCTCGAGCTCGAGCTCGCCCGCGGGCGCAGTCGCCCACGCGCGTGGGATGCACCGCGACGTGGACGATGACGAGTCGTCGAACCATGGACACCTCGGACACGACGACGAGGGAAGGAATCGTGGAATCATCCCTCATCGTCCTCTGGGTGCAGTCATCGATCGGTTGGTCGTTTGGTCGTTTGGTCGGTCGTTCGGTCGTTCGCTCGGTCCATCGATCGTTCGACTCGTGAATCGACATCCGTCGCGCGCGTGCGTCGCGTGGATGATGTGGATGACGCACGACGACCGCGGGCGTCGCGCGAGCGACCGTGGATGCGAATTCGCGTACGACGACGACGACGACGACGAGGAGGAGGAAAAGGAGGACGAGGAGGACGAAAAGGACGAGGACGACGGACGACACACCACAGACGCACGCGAGATGAACGTCCTCGCCCTTCATCGCGCACCAACGGCGAGAGCGACGACGTCGAGGACGACGACGCGATCGCGCACTCGAGGGATGATGACGACGTCGACGACGATGGCGAACGCTGGTCGAATGGATCGGAACGAACGGTCGAGCGTCACCGCGCGCGTGCGTCACGCGCAACGCGCGCAACACACATTAATCGCACATAACACTCGAATGACGACGCGCACGTGTGGATCGACGTCCACGTCAGACGCGGCGGTGAAGGAGCAATCAGTAGATGAACGAAGCGCGCTGCAAACGCCCAGACCGGACGTTGCGCAACCGGGAGCGGCGGATCCGTGGAACGACGAAAAGTGGAAGAAAACGAAATGGACCGTGTTCCGTGACGTGGCGTACGATCTGGGGCCGTTCTTTGAGAAGCACCCTGGGGGAAACTGGTTGTTGAACCTCGCCATTGGTCGCGACTGCACCGCGCTGTTCGAGTCCTATCACTTGCGCCCAGAGGTGGCGTCGGCGCGTTTTCGAATGTTGCCCAAGCTACAAGGGTTTCCCATCGAGGCCGTACCTAAGTCTCCGAGACCGAACGACTCGCCGCTGTACAACAACATCCGAAACCGCGTCCGCGAAGAGCTTTTCCCGGATGAGGGGAAGAATATGCATCGAATGGGTGGCGACTTTGCTACGATGGTGATTTTAAGCTTCGCAGCGTTTGCTTACAGCGTGTACGCCATGACGCCGGGCTTGCTCTCCGGGATGCTCCTCGGTTTAGGTGGCGCTTGGATTGGGCTAACTATCCAGCACTGCGCGAATCATGGGGCGATGTCGCCTTCGCCTGCAGTTAACGGTGTCCTTGGTTTGACAAACGATCTCATCGGTGGCTCGTCTCTGATGTGGCGCTATCACCACCAAGTGAGCCACCACATCCACTGCAACGATAATGCGTTGGACCAAGATGTTTACACTGCGATGCCGCTCCTTCGTTTCGACGCTCGTCGACCGAGAGCGTGGTACCATAGATTTCAGCAGTGGTACATGTTCTTAGCTTTCCCGCTGATGCAAGTCGCATTTCAAGTCGGCGACATCACCGGTTTATTCACTCGTGACACCGAAGGTGCAAAACTTCACGGTGCGACGACATGGGAGCTCACAACGGTGGCGCTCGGTAAGATTGCTCACTTTGGCTTGCTGTTAGGGCCGTTGATGTACCACTCAGCGGCGGCAGTCGCGGCGGGCATCATCGGCTTCACTGCCTGCCAAGGCATGGTCCTTGCGTGCACATTTGCCGTGAGCCACAACGTCAAGGAAGCCAAGGTTGCCGAAGACACTGGGGGCGAGGCGTGGGAGCGCGATTGGGGCGTGCAACAGTTGGTGACTAGCGCGGATTGGGGCGGAAAGATTGGAAATTTCTTCACTGGCGGACTCAACTTGCAAGTTGAGCATCACTTATTCCCGGCTATTTGCTTCGTACACTATCCCGCTATCGCGAAGATAGTACGAGAAGAAGCCGCGAAACTCAATATTCCATACTCATCCTACAGAACTCTTCCGGGTATCTTCATTGAGTTCTGGAGATTTGTTAGAGAAATGGGCAGAGCGGATCAAATCGGTGACGTGTTGCGACCTCGACACGCTAATCCGCAGCTCGCTTAAACTAGCACACACACACACGCGCGCACACAAACAAAAACACAAGCATACGCGCGCGCGTATGATTGAATTGAATCGACGCGATATACTTTTATTCTCATCTCTACTTAAACCCGTTCGGGTTTCTAACTAACAACCTGCTATAGCTAATCCACACCCTCCTGAATTCGCAAATCGAACAACTCTCGCTCAGCCTTGGTTCGATCAAAAGACAAGGTGCGACCTATCTCGATGGGCTCCGGCGGTGCCTCACCTTCGTTATATGCGTTGTACGATCGTAACTTACCATCAGGACCGGCATACATGCCATCTACGTAGAGATGACAATTGTGCAAACCTGCATCTGACAGCAACTGTCGAGCCCAAACCGCAGAAGTTGCGCATCTACTGTGAATGAGCAACAAATTATCGGGCATCGGTTTGTGAAATCTATACATGCGAACCCAGTCGTCATCGTTTGACACTAAAGCTTTTGGAAGACTGTCGATTGGGACGTGCGCCGAACCTTCAAGAGCGCCGTACAACGTTCGCTCGTCGAAACGCCTTATGTCCAAAATGACCAGACCTAATGCGTTGCCGTTATCCCTCACGCTTTCGAGCAATAGCAAAACCGCATCAAAGCTCAATGACCGCTTGTTACCCGGGGAAAGCACGCTGTTGGATTCGAAGTGCGCCAACGGGACAGCAGCCGCGAGACCGCCGTCAACGATGGAACAGCGGGTAAAGCCTAAACTCGTCGCCAGTGCCGCCGCGTGGGACGAGCTGTGTCCGTGCGTACTGACAAAGACTATCGTCGTTCTCAAGCTCGGCATGGGGACTTCCGGGAACCTCTTCTTCCAAAGCGTACCCCGGTTACGTAGTACATGCGCGAGTTCATCTGGTAAAATATGTGTCACCTTCAACCGAGTACTGAGCTCGTGCACCGCCCCAGAGGAATCATCATTCGCGGGTCTAACGTCTAACAGTAAATGTGGTACTGGTTTGGTTTCAATTAACATCCAAAACGCTTTCGGTGACAGCACACCGTACGATTGCTTATTAATTTTCACCGTCGGCATCGAGTTGGATGTTTGTCTTTGTCGCGCTCGATCTCGATGCTTGGCGCTTCTCAACACGCGCACGGACCACGCGATGAGGGATAAACATACGGCAGTGGTGAGTGATCCTCCGACGTTGGTGACGTGCATCTTTCCCCGTCCGTGCGTCGGTCACCCGTCGTTCTGTCGCGCTCACGCGTCGGTCCAACGTTCACTGGTGACCATGGCAATTGGTCGGTCGGCCAGTCGTCGCGATCGGTTCGAACGAAACCAAACGCGCGCCCTCGAGGGAGGAAAACGGAGAGGGCGCGGGTTTAGAAATATAAATAAAAAAACGATCGCGCGCACAAACACGCACACGGACACATTTAAGTCTAGAATGCTTTCAAACGTCATATGCATCACGGCGATACCGCGACGCTTTTCCCGCGTCCGCGCGTCGACGCGCGCGCGCGACGCCGCGCGTCGCTCGCGCGCGACACAACGCGACGAGTCGAACGCACACACGCTCGTTCAAGTCAGCGCTGACGTCATGCACGTCGCGGGGACGCAAATACGCGCGCATCGCGCGACGAGTAGTCCGCGAGTTCGGCGAACTGCTCGCCGAAACGGCAACAGGTTTGCCACACGTCCAGCCCAAGCGACGCCACGAGAGATCCTGGATGACGTGCGAAACAGCATGGGCACGTTCATGGATAGAGTGCGTTCGGATCACTGTAGCGCGCGACGCGAGTGAAGTCGCTTAGCGCGCACGAAAAGACGTCCACGATGCGCGGTGGTTTGCGCCAACAACTTGAGCGCTCGAAACGCTCGGCAGCGACGGCTTGAAGGCGACTGACTACGATGTTTAACATGCACAGGCGTCAAGGGCGATACCAATTCTATTAGGTACAGATAATGGCGCGGCCGCATCCTATTCCATGCTCACCAAGGAGTTGGACGGTGTCAAGGAGCGCGATGCCGACTTTCAACTCACCCAAGCGCAAAGAGCGAGTTTGCTGAAGCCGGACGCCGGAAGAGATGATATTTTTCATGCCGCACGTCAAGGTTTAGCTGGCATCACGGGCATAGTCGCCCCGATCGGATGGTGGGATTCTCGTGGTGAAGCTGAAGCTTCGCCAGAGCTCGAGTTACAGGCCTTGAGTGATGGTTCGAGGGCACTACTCATTTCTGCGGTGACCATAGCGCTTAAGGAGACATTAGAAAATATAGAAGAGAATAACGGAAGCTTGCGCGAGCTCATCAAGACCGTGGCGACAAAGTCAGCCAAACATTGGATGAGCTCGATGTCATTGGACGTTGGGTCCGAGGATAGGTGTGCTCGGGTTGTCCGAGCTGCCGGCGACGTAGCGGATGAAAAAATTTGGCAAAACGGTACGCTCGATGAACGCCGTCCATCTCTGGCAAACTAAATGTCTTCATCATAGGGCAAATTCTAGAGGGAAGTAAGGTGGCGCTCTACGCGAGCGTGCTCTTGTATCTGGCGAAGGTACGTGACACTTGCGCTGAGCTGAAACTAATTAATTAATTAAAGTCTGACGAATTAATTACAGAACTCCGTTGTAACAAACGAAGACGCTGAAATCGTGGCGATAACTGAAAATGAATCGAGTACTGATCAACAAGGGATTGAACCGGTGCTCGAATTTTTCAATTCTCCCGTGGCTTCGGTGTGCGTTACGGTTCTGCAAGATGTAGTGCTAAATATTGCCGATTCCATCGCAGCCGCTTACGTCACGTGTGCTCGTGAAGCAATAGCGAAAGACGCTGTGAATGGAGGCGTGTTGATGGAGGAGCAAACTGGAGCAATCGTGCGCATTCCGCCGTTCAGAGACGCGCTGAATACGCGATTGAAGAGCACGCGATCATTAGAAAAGTTCCGCAACGAGACATCATTACGAGCTTGGCTCGAAAAGAATTACCACGACGTCATTGCGATGTATGAAGACTGGCACAAGCTTTGGGGAGTGAACGAAAACGGCGAGGTGAGTATTGCAATCAATCGACGCGCGTTCGACAATCTATCACCAAATGTGTTTTCGATTGAAATTAATTAATTAATCATCGCGTATAGCTCGTGACGAGAAAAATTCATGTTTGCCGTCAACCGGAGCTTCAAGAGGTCAAGGGATTGCGGTTAGCCGTTTCCATGTTGATTGAAATTGCGGATGTATGCTTGCCGATAGCTAAGAGTGCTTTGAACAACTTCAGCAGAGTGGCTTCATGGTTACTGGTCACATTAATTGGTGCGCTTCAAATAATTATTTCGCTGAATAATTTGTTTAATCAAACGAAACAGGACGGTCGCTCGGATTGGTGTATCGAGGAATAAAAGAAAGCATGGGCCCGAATAGCCGCGTCAAATTCACATAGTTATCGCTATGGACTGCGTGAATTAATTCTATCTACTTAATATGTGCCTATTTGGACTGAATCAGTCTTCGTCGTCAACTTCATCTTCGTCTTCGTCCTCGTCCTCGTCTTCGTCCTCGTCTTCCTCATCGTCTTCATCGCCCGTGACGTACTCTTCGTCTTCGTCTTCATCATGTTCATCTTCCTCTTCGTCTGGCTCGTCTTCGTCGTCCTCATCATCCGCTTCGTCCACTCCCTCGTCTTCACCTTTCACGTTGGATTTCTGTTCGAAGTCTCCAAGATCTCTGTCTGCGGCACTACCCTCAATGACCCAGCCGTGCTGAAGCAAAAGTTCATGCACGCGAAGAGCCTTGAGTGGATCGACCTTAAACATCGTCCGAACATCTTGTCTACGTATTGCCTTGCCGGTTTTCAAGCTCTCACGCATCAAGCCCACTTTGATTGTCAAGTAGTGCACTGGCAGCAGGCGGCAAGTCGTGCACAGTTCACGCTCAGCTTCGTTCAACAAGTGAACACCGGGTAGATCAGTGAGATCTAGAGATAAATACATCTTCCGGTTCGGTCCGGTAGTTTGAACGCGAGCGGTAGGGATAATGGACGCTTTTTCCTCACGGTTGATTTGTGCCAGTTGTTCGTTGACGTGCGTCGCATCACGCACAATAAACTTGTTCGCTTGGGCTATGTTCTTGCTAGTTGGATTATCGATCGCTCGTAAACGAGCAAACTCGGTTTCCCGCCGACGCTTTTCTGTATCATAATCTTCCCCTTCGGCGAGCGTATGAATGCCGTTTCGCCTGTACTCTTTCAACTCTGTGATGCGGGCGCGGATTCTATGCTCTGTTGCCAAGCCTTCAAGCAAGACGTTGTATTCAGTGCTAGATAAGAAGCGCGCAAACACACGCATGGTTCCGTGCAAATCACGCTCATACTGCGTTCGTTTCTTTTCGACATTTTGCTGCCTTTTCACGTTTAGTAACTCGCGTTCAAGTATGAACTGCTTTCTCCTCGCGCGCTCTTGCAGCCGAGCGTTGTAAATTTCAATCATTCGCAGCTTCATTCTCACATCTTCCTCGGTATCATTTTCCCTAAATTCCATCTCCGCAAGCGGTAGCTCAGCATCCATGTCGTATTCTGGGTCAAATTCATTGCGCTTGATGTTATAACCCGTCAACTCTTGGATGTTACCCTCAGTTTTCACTTCATTTGGATTAGCTAACGAATCGAGGAGCTTTCTTTCTTCGTCATCTTCTTTGGAATCAGCAGCTCTCTGATCGGAGTCCACCTTGAGCTCTTCCGCCGTCATTCGCGCAACGCCTTTGCCTAAAAGTTTTGACATGTCTGGTAAAGGTGCGCACGGAGACTTGACATATATTTCAAAGTAGTGTGAGTGGCACTCTGATTTTGTCTTTGTCCCAACGTGTTCGCTCACTTCAGACCAGTTCCCCAAGCCAAACATCTCAACGGCTTCGAGTAGAAGCAGTTCTTCATCGGCGCCCCAATCTCGCGTGAACAATGGGAACGACATGTTATCGATAACGTTGTACGGATGATATGCCTTGTGCGGTTGTAACTCGACGCCCACCGAGAAGCATTCAACGCAAAGATCCACGCCTACGCACGTCGCGCATCGAATTCGCACAACGTTCGAGATGTCTTTCTGGCAGTAGTTGCAATAAAACAGTGCCCGGTCTCCTCCGGTACCGTTTAACTTGGTCATCGCATTCTCCGTCGCCACTCGTTTACGTTTGGGCAACAGTGCGCTCATCGTTCTCGATGAGTCTCCCTTCGCAGTCGGCCTTCGTGCTTCACCCTCGTCGTCGTCGTCGTCGTCGTCGTCGTCGTCGTCGTCGTTCGATGTTTCGTTATCGTTATTTCTTCTTTGTCGCTCGTCCGGCGGTCGTCGCGCTCCGTTTTCGACGTCGCTTCGCCGAGCCCGTCGCGCTTTGCGTTCGTTTCAAACCCGACGCGCCCGGCGCCTCGCGGGCTCGCGGGCTCTCGACGACGACACGACGACCGGTCGCGGGCCCACACGCGCCTGAGTTCGAACTCGACGTCGACGGACACACACCATACGGCATCGCTCGCGAGTCCGAACTCAGGCGCGTCCCTCAAAGTTCAACGACACACGCCGCGATTCAAATCATTAGGGCTTTGACGACCTGCGCGACGCGCACGCACCGAACGTCTCTTTGATCCACGCCCGCGCGACGTCCGTCGATCGATTGGTAAGAACAACGAAGATTTAATATGGCGCAACAACTTCAACTCCGAGGTGTCCTTAAAGGGTACGTCCAACGATCGCGTCGTCGCGAACCCAAACCAACAGCGAGGTCACGCGCAAATAGGGTCTTGATCCACCGCGCGCGCTTTGGGGTGACCCAATAAGGCGCGCGATGCGACGACTCGCGCGCGATAGCGACCATCGCATGGATTTCTAGTTGCATTTATACACTTTGTCGAGCGATGTTTCATGGTGTTTGTGCTGACCGCACGTCGTTCTTTCGCTTCAACTTTACTAGTCACGAAAACTGGGTCACCTCCATCGCCACGCCGTTGGACAACTCTGACATCCTCTTGTCTTCTTCCCGAGACAAGACCGTCATCCTCTGGACTTTGACGCGCGAAGAAGAGAACTATGGTTACCCGCGACGCTCGCTCCACGGTCACTCCCACTTCGTGCAAGACGTGGTGATCTCTTCCGATGGTCAGTTTGCGCTTTCCGGCTCTTGGGACGGTACGCTCCGACTTTGGGACTTGAACACCGGTACGACCACCCGCCGATTCGTTGGTCACACCAAGGATGTGCTGTCCGTCGCATTTTCCGTAGATAACCGCCAAATCGTCTCCGGTTCCCGCGATAAAACTATCAAGTTGTGGAACACGTTGGGTGAGTGCAAGTACACCATTCAAGACGCCGACGCGCACTCTGAATGGGTGTCCTGCGTGCGCTTCTCCCCGGTGACCTCCAATCCGATCATCGTTTCTGGTGGCTGGGACAAGCTCGTGAAGGTTTGGAACCTGACGAACTGCAAGATCCGCACCAACTTGGTTGGCCATACTGGCTACATCAACGCGGTTACCGTCTCCCCAGATGGATCGTTGTGTGCGTCTGGTGGTAAGGACGGCGTCGCGATGCTCTGGGATTTGGGCGAAGGCAAGCGCCTATACTCCCTCGATGCGGGTGACATCATCTACGCCTTGTGCTTCTCCCCGAACCGCTACTGGTTGTGCGCTGCGACTGAGTCGTGCGTCAAGATCTGGGATCTCGAGTCCAAGTCGATTGTCGACGAACTCCGCCCAGAGTTCCCGCCGCTTGGCAAGAAGTCCGTCATGCCGTACTGCACCTCCCTTCAATGGTCGGCGGATGGCTCCACGCTGTACACTGGTTACACGGACAATGTCATTCGCGTATGGAGCGTTGGCTCCGTTGGCTTGATGTAAGTAAGCGTTGCGCATGTTCTGAAAAAGCAATTAGTGTTTTCTTATTCCCATCGACGAATTCGCATCATCTTCTACTATCTTCTAAAATCGCTACCATCGTTCTATCTTCTTCTTTTCGCTCCAATACTCTGCCCGTCCTCATCCATGTCGTCCAACTCAAGCCGTGGAGTAGCCACCTCCGTTTCATGCTTGAGCAGCTTCTGCAGCTCTTCCATGTTCGCTTTCACTACATCCTCGCGTTCCATAGCTTTAGCTTTTTCGTCCGCAGTCCACTTAATTTTACTGTTCAAGCTTTCAAACATGCTATCGGCGATATCGTGCCATCTCGAGACGCTGGCTATGACTTCATCAAGTTGCGAGAGCGGGACATCTCGATCGATGGCTCCATGTATGTGGAAACACTTGTTCTTCGGATCGAGCTTGCCTCGAACGATCGCCGTCGCCAGGCAGTGATCGATCAAAAAGTCTTCTAGCTCTCGAATAGAACTGATGCAGAGTTCAGTGAAGAGCTTGTCGTACGATAACGACGTTTCGGCTTGACCGCACGCCGAGCACACCGAGAGTTGCTTCAGTTTGATTTCTTGCTTCTCTGTCAGCGTCGGCACGCCCGAGCCGCGACTTCGATACTCACGGAACGTGCCGTACGCGAACGTCTCCAACGCTTCGTATACGCTGCCGCCGTGAACCGTGCCTTTCAAAGCTCGCACGTTCTCGAGCGCGAGAATCTCGGCAAAGTGCATCACCGCCGGGTGTTCGAGTACGTCGCTCGTGATGAACGCCGCGAGTTCGCGTTCGTCCGTGATTTCCATCGCGCGACGCACGCGTTCGATCGATGCATCGCTCGTCGTCATCGCCGTCGTCATCGTCAACGCGTTCGCGTGTTCGGGTGGTAAATTAAACCACGAGTGCGACCGCGCAGTGGCGTTGGTACGGTCACACTGCGTCGCGTCATGGGTCGTCGAGGCGTGGGCGTCGCGCGAGCGATGTCGAGGGCGATGTCCTCGAACACGCGCGCGAGTGATAACGCCGCGCGTGACGTCGTCGCGCGAGCGAACGAGCGTCGCGAGTCGTCGAGGCGTTCGCGAACGAAGACACTTGGGTGGTTAAGCGACGCGTCCAAAACGTTTACACAGCGCCGGTCATATGCGAGCGATGCCGACGTAGATTTGCGCGCCGCATCATTCGTGATATGGGGATCGAATACCGGCGTGGGGAAAACGCTCGTTTCCGCCGGGCTCGCGCGCGAGATGCGAAGCGCGGGGTCGCCAACGCTATTCATCAAACCCGTGCAGACAGGCTTTCCAGAGGACTCGGACGCCGCTTTCGTCGCTCGAGTTGCGCGCGGGCTAGAAACGATCGGAGAACACGCAGCAGTCGCAGCATCCACCTCGGCGAGTGTTCCGTTGGAAGGCGACTCGTCGATGTGGGCGCACACAATTTATGCCTGGCGCAAAGCCGCCGGCCCTCACGTTAGCGTCGCGCTCGAAGGTCGACCAGTGACGGACGACGAAATCGTTCGCGCAACGGCGAAGTGCTTGCGAGACTTCGCAACGAAAACGTCTGGGAGCCTTTATCGACCGTTGGCGTTGGTCGAGACCGCGGGCGGAGTGGCCAGTCCTGGGCCGTCCGGGACCCTCCAATGCGAGCTGTTGCGACCGCTCCGTTTACCATCGGTGCTCGTCGGCGATGGAACATTGGGTGGAATATCGACGACCATCTCGGCATACGAGTCACTTTACGCGAGAGGGTACGATGTCGTGGCGATAGTCATCGCTGATGACGGTTTAGCTAACCACAAAGCGTTGGCGAACATTCTGCCGAGTCAGACACCAATTTTTGTTCTTCCAGCGCTGCCGTTACAAGGTCAAGCTGATGTTTGGCTCGAGAAATCCAGAACAGAATTTAGCAAACTCGTACAGCACATAGTCAAATCACATGATGAGCGCCTAGCGGCGTTACGGAAGCTTCCAGACGAAGCCTTGAGCATGTTCTGGTGGCCATTTACGCAGCATGCGACAGTCGAGCGGGATTCGGTCACCGTGATCGATGGACGATATGGCGAAGACTTTGCGATATACGTACCGAATTCCAACGCGGCGAAAGATGGATCGGTACTCTTGAGATTCGACGGCGCCGCGAGCTGGTGGACTCAAGGTTTGAGCCCAGAGTTGCAGCGAGAGTTGATCAGTACGGCGACGCACGCAGCTGGACGATATGGGCACGTGATGTTTCCAGAAAACGTACATGAACCTGCAGTCGATGCCACTAAAGCTTTATTAGTTGGACCAGGCCGCGGTTGGGCTTCTCGAGTGTTTTACTCGGATAACGGATCAACGGCAACGGAGGTGGGATTGAAAATGGCATTTCGAAAGTATTACGTCAACATGGGATTGCTCGCAAACACTGGCAAGCAAAGAGCTGAAGAGTTGGAATCGCGCGGTCTTAAAGACCTGCCTCCTCTGCGCGTATTAGCTCTTGACGGTTCCTACCACGGCGACACGCTCGGGGCGCTGGATATGCAATCTCCGAGTATTTTTACCAGCCCGATGCAAACGCCATGGTATCAACCGCGTGGTCTTTTCCTTCAACCGCCAAGTTTAGCGATTAGGAACGGACAGTGGACTGTCGTCTTACCGAAAGGAGGATTGACAGATGACGGTAATGTTTTATTCGCAGGTGCTACTGATGCCTCGTCCCACACGAGCTGGACAGACAGGGTAGATGCGTTTGACATTTCTGCGCGTCGAGACTCAACGCTTGCGCACGAGTACGCTAAGGCCATCGAAAACGTTTTGGAGCGAGCTGATCGAGAAGCAAAAAGCAGTCGCATCGCGCACATCGGTGCTTTAATCATGGAGCCCATCTTACACGGCGCTGGTGGCATGGTTCTAATCGATCCTTTGTTCCAAAATATCTTAATGAAGGCGTGTCGTGCGCGAGGCATACCCATAGTGTTAGATGAAGTGTTTGCCGGTATTTGGCGATTGGGCGTAGAGGGAGCGTGGGAACTGATCGGCGAAAAGCCGGATGTTGCGTGCTACGCCAAGCTTCTCACCGGTGGATTGATGCCTATGTCTGCCACGCTCGCAACAGAGGACGTCTTCTCGGCGTTTTATGGCCCCGGAAAAGAGCAAGGTTTGTTGCATGGTCACTCATACACAGCCTATCCCATGGGCTGTGCAGTCACTGCAAAAGCGCTCGCGATGTACAAGGACGTAAGTAAAAATCCGAACTTGATTTTTTCGAGGAATGCATCAGACGTTTCCTCCGGGTCGTCGGCCTCCTTGGCACTTAGTGAGCTTTGGGATGAAGTCAAGCTCAAAGAGATTTCCATGCTCAGCAGCGTCAGACGTGTCGTAGGTCAGGGTTGCGTATTAGCCGTCGAGTTAGATGTCGTAGGTGCGGGTGGTTACACCTCCAACGTCGCCTTTGATGTCGTCACGCGTCTCCGCAAGCGTTCAATTCAGGCGCGTCCACTCGGCAACGTCGTATACCTCATGTGCGCTCCGACGACGTCCAAGTCTCGTTGCGATGGGTTGCTCGATGCGTTGATTAAAGAGTTATAACCCAACGTGCCTCGCACGTATATTATTAGCGTTCGATTTGTGTTATATTATTCTCTTCGTGTTGTTCATTTTGCGTAGCTCTCTCTGTTTCTCACTGTTTCTCACTCGAGTGGGTTGAGCCTAGTCATTTCACCACCCTAACGGTTTTCCCGCCGCGATCGGGTGCCACGTGTGATTGATCGGTTCACTTAGAACCTTCATACTCATCCTCGCGCGTTTCGAATTCGACATGAGTGAACAAGTCATCGTCATCGGTGGTGGTCTCGCCGGTCTCTCCGCCGCACACACCGTGATCGAGCGCGGCGGTCGCGTCGTGTTGATCGACAAGTGCTCGTTCCTGGGTGGCAACAGCACGAAAGCCACATCGGGGATTAACGGAGCTTTGACGAAGACCCAAGCGCGACTTGGGATCAACGACAGCGCGGATAAGTTTGAAGATGATTGCATCAAAGGCGCAGCGGGGGTTGGATACGACACCGCCCCAGAGCACACGATCCCGCTCGCAAAAGTTTTAGCGCAAGAAAGTGGATCTTCGGTGGATTGGCTAATTGACCGATTCAAGTTGGACTTGAGCCTGGTTTCTCAACTCGGAGGACATTCGTTCCCGCGAACGCACCGAGGAAAAGAACGATTCCCGGGGTTCACCATCACTTATGCACTCATGGAGGGTTTGGAGAAAATCATGGAGGATACGAAAGGAGAAATTGCGCGCATAATCACCAAAGCCGAAGTGAAGAAGCTTGTCACCGACGTCAACAACGCCGTGATTGGGGTCGAGTATGAAAAGGGTGGCGCAATGCACACTGAATATGGCCCAGTCATTATCGCTACCGGAGGTTTCGGCGCCGATTACAAGAGCGACTCTTTGTTGACCAAATACCGCCCAGACTTGCAAAAGTTGCCCACGACGAATGGGGACCATTGTACCGGCGATGGGATCAAGATGGCCGTTGCGATTGGCGCGGGCACGATCGATATGGAGTCTGTTCAAGTTCACCCGACCGGTTTGGTAAATCCTTCGGAACCAGATGCAAAAGTGAAGTTCTTAGCTGCTGAGGCGCTTCGAGGTGTTGGTGGTATTCTTTTAGATGCCGATGGTAATCGATTCTGTGATGAGCTCGGTCGCCGAGATTACGTGAGTGGAGAAATGAATCGAAACAAGGGTCCGTTCCGATTGATTCTGAACAGTAAATCTTCCAAGGAAATTGAATGGCACTGCAAGCATTACGTTGGACGGGGGATCATGAAGAGATTCAGCAGCGGTGAAGAAGTGGCCAAGGACATGGGAATCCCCGCCTCAAAACTCGCTGATACTTTTTCGAAATACAACGATATAGCGCGCGGCGCTAAGAAGTGTCCGTTTGGGAAGACGTTTTTCAATAATGCGCCGATTGAAATGAATGACAACGTGTTTCACGTTGCCATCGTCTGCACCGTCGTGCACTACACCATGGGTGGGCTTGCGATCAATACCGATTCCCAAATTGTCGGTCCGAAAGGTCCCATCGTTGGTTTGTACGGTGCGGGTGAAGTTGTTGGCGGTATCCACGGCCGAAACCGCCTAGGTGGCAATTCTTTGTTGGACTGCGTAGTGTTTGGACGCGTAGCTGGAGCATCTGTTTCACGTCACCTTCTTGCCTCCGCAATTAAGCAGCTTCGAACCGGTCAAAGCGTGGCTCTCAATCGCGTCGCAAATTTGAACGATAAGATCAATCCAACCGTGACGGCAGCGGCAGTTAAAGTCCCAGTCGCGCCAGTCGCACTCGCTCAAAGCTCTGGTGTGCGATCTGTCTCATCGGCTGAAGTTGCAAAGCACAATACTGAAGGAGACCTTTGGGTTATTATCGAAGGCAACGTTTACGACCTCACTAAATTCTTACCGGATCACCCAGGTGGTAAAAAGGCTATCATGCTCTTCGCCGGGAAAGATGCTACTGAAGAGTTTAACATGCTGCACCCGCCAAATGTGCTGAAGAAGTACTTGAGCCCCGATGCCTTAGTTGGAAAACTCTCTTAAATTTTCACAATCCGCAAGTCGCTCTGAATATAGGCTTAGTGCTCGTACAATTTTGTTCAATACACATCCACTTGATTTACTTTGCTTGTTTTACTTTCGCTGTTTGCGCTGCTGCTAAATTACAACTACTAACAAAATTGCGCGCTCTACATCGGGGATACAACGGTTCCCGGTCCTTTTCAGCACTTTTCTAAACTTGCGGTCGCGTTTGAACAATCCAAAGGGTTCCATCTTCCGCGATGCACCCTTCGATATCTTGAGCAGATCCAAGTAGTTTTTCAATTTCAAGGGCCACTTTTGAAATGGCCGCCAGCATCTTTTGTCTCATCCCCTCGTCAGTGATGAGAGTGTCCGTGGAGTAATCAACGTTTTTCAGTTTTGCTTCCTCCATAGTGATGCTGTCATACAATCCAGCGCCGGCGAAACCTTCGAGATCTTCACCATTGCTGTCTGAGCGGAAGATAAGAGTATCTTGCTCCATAAAAAGTCCTTTAGATTTGGAGGGATATCCAACAACAGTGGGCTTGTCCAAATTGTTCTTTGCCGTCTTGAATGCTAGCGCTCGTCCAGCAAAATTACCAACGAGAGCCTCGCCGAGTCCGCAGACAAGTTCACCATAAATCTCATTCTTATCATTATTCTGAGGATTGACGGTGTGAAGCACGAAAGCATAACGAGCGCGTACTACTGGCTGGCAAAGAACAGCCATCGACAAGTCGGCGTGTTTCAACGATGCCTTCTTGCAGCTCAATACAGCTCGTTCGTTGTATTTACTCGCCCAAACGCCAAGGATCGTTTTCCACGCCTTCTGACCCTGAGCAGTCGTCGACAGATCTCCTGGCCAGGCCAATGACTCTTCTTCGAACGCTGCTTTTAAGGCAATGGATAACTGCGCGGTTGGGCGCAACTTTTGAATACAGTCCTTGACATCACCAATCAGCGCCTTGAATCCAGCACCATCCGTAGAATCATAAACTTCGAGTCTTGCGACGAGAGTTTCGAGTTCCTTTTTCACCGCAGCATTTTCTGGAACACTCACAATAGCATCGAACGTTCCAAACGGCAAGGCAACGGACGGAGGTAATTTTATGGATTTTGAAACACGCCCGCGGAGCAGTTGCAAGTTGCGAGATTTGCCTCCGACAAGCTCCGGCGTAAACTCACTTGATTTGGCCACAAATTTCCCTTTGAACTGTCGCTTAGTAATAGAAACATTTGAAGAAGCGCCAGAGCTTTGAAAACTTTTCTTGGGCTCTTGACTAACATTATCCTTAAGGACAGAGATTTGCAAATCATCGCCTTGTGAGGACGGTACAAGACTGACAGATTTACCTGCCATACCTTTGATCTGCTCCAACAAATTGATGTCGAAAACCGTAGCAAAGAGAACCTTTTCGTTACGGGCCCGCACGGCGCAGTGCGATAGAACATCCGGCATGTCTGGAGTAATGACTGCCACCACACCTATAGGAATGTCTTCTTCACCGCCGACGCGATCGGCAACAATAACAGTTGGCTGTGAGTACTTCATGTTAACGACGTCAGCAAGAGAGGCGACCGGAACTACTACACCCGCAGCGTTGGCGTTGCTGACGATCTGCCAGCTACCCATGTTCGCGACTTTGCGAATGACAGGATCGAGCGCACGCAACATCTGCGACAGCGGAGCAGCTGCAGTGCCACGAATGATTTCCTCAGAAAAGAGAGATAAAACGTGCTCATCAACTCCAAGTTTACCGCCCATATTCCCTGAAGTGGGTTGCAAAGCATCAATGTAGCGCTGAGAAATCTCTCCTAACGAGTTTTGGAGACGATCGCACACAGCCTTGGCCTGCAGTGCCCAGTCGCCTTGCCGTCTGGCTGCCTCAAGAACACCCTGCCACTCATTAAGGCAGATGCGCAACTCGCCGTTTCCGCTCGCAGACATGCACAAGTTTTCAAGAACCAATCCTGTGATACGTAGCACATCATAGGGTGCACGGTTTGTCATAGTTTCCAAACTGCCTTCAACTACTGATCTCGCCGCACTTTCCAGCGCCAAATCAAGATAAATAACGTCCTTGATTCGATCGTTGGATTTCCCATTCGGTCGAGTCCATGTCCATAGATACCTGCGAGCCTCTAACATCGCCTCAAGGGCAAGTAAAGGATCTTGCGCTCGCAAATCACGCGCCGCATTCAGTAGCTCCTCGAGTCTCTCGCTCGCCACTTCATGAATTGCTGGAATATTAATCTCTTTGCCTTTACACGCATCTTGGTGATAGCCCAAGCAAGCTTCAGCGGCGGAGTCCAGATCAGCACCAGAGTGTACAGCCTTCAAGGTTCGGAGATACTCAGTTAAATCAGCGGTCAAGCCTTCGTACTGGTCGCGAGAGAACTTTGGCTCACTGCAAATCTTGCGATCGTACGCGGCCATTCGAGCAGCTGTGATGCCATTACTATGCAAATGCGCCCAGTAAACCTTAATGTCGCAGTCAGAGGCGATGTATTTTAGCAGCGCTTCGCAAATAGGGACATCATCCGGAGAAGTATTGTTGTGTAACTTTTGATGCCACTCCTCCATCATCCCTCCCTTGCAATTGTTCTTCTGTTGCACGGCGAGAATTTCATCCCGAATGCGTTGACCAACGTCGCCTGCACCTCCTCTACCTATCGTCGCCATGATAAGGCGAACAATGTCTCTGTGCTCGGGATTTCGACGATAAATGGCGCTCAAGCCTTCGGTCATTCTTGTCTGCGCTACGCTGATTTCTCGGGGTTTGATGTTGTAATCATTGTTCCATACGAGCTGCCTCAACGCCATGAATCGGAACCAACAAAACAGTGCGACAAGTCCGGCTTCACCCTTGCTATGGGCATTGCTAAGCATATCTGCACCAGCATTGTACCGATGCATCAGCGATCGAGTTGCGCCTTTCTCGGCATCACAAATCATGTCCACAACGTCTTGCGCCACGTGACCACCCAAATTTTGAAATGTGCCAACATCGAGTGCGATGTCATCAGCGTTCCAACGTTGACGAGTGATGGACGAGACGCGCTTCGTCTGCTGTTTTACAGGAGCTTTAAATGCTGTCTCTTCGCGTTCTTCTGGGCGATCGTTCTGGTTTTCTTCGCGATGTTTGGTTTTGCGCTCCTTCGGTGCCGTACGCTCCAATGCCGAACCTTCCAGCGAGGCAAAAAAGTCCTCTTTTCCACTCTTGAACCATTTATTAGACGGAGTTCTTAACACGAAAATAATACCATCGTTCGACTTCACCGGCACGTTCAGTGTCACCGCTCGTAATCCGTTGTTCATGCGTTCAAGCTCAGTTTCCCAACTGTTTCCGGAGGAACCCCATGAGCGCGCTGGCTGCGTCGCAAAACCATCTGGAGGTGGACGCCACGTACCATCCGTCTTACTCGTCGTCGCCCAGTGAATTATCAAGTCTTCTTGGGAATTTGCAACGACGTGAAGTTGAAGCATTCCCGAGTTGGTCTCCCGCGCTTCAACGAAGATATCAAAGCCAGAATCGTTGTAGAGCTTGCTCCATTTCGTGCGCGAATCGTTGCGCGCGCGCGAAGCCACAGCCGCGGTGTAATCAGACGTACTAAAAACTGCTCGTTCTCTCGTTTCCACAACCTTAGCGGCGGCAGCCTGCGCTACCTTTGGTGCTGGCATCGCGTTTACGTCGACGCGCACCGCAGGGTTTTGCGCTCCGCTCTTCACTGAAGCAATAATGTCCTCCAAACTCATCCCATTACGAAGACTTGCTTTAATCTCTTCTGTGACAGCCCTCATGATGTCATCTCTTCCCTCCGCAGTGAGCTTCGGTCGCCCAGATTGTTGCCATTTAGCGTACGAGGCGTCGGCAACGAGACGTTCGACTGCATCGAGAGGTGCTACTTGTGTGGACACCTTTGCTGCGGGCACGTTCGTCGCTTCTGGAGCAAAAAACCCCGAAACAGGTTTGGGTTGCAACTTCTCCTCCAATTTTTCCTTCACTGCCACCATCGCGGGCATCTCGGTGCGATCAAAGTCGAGCGAGATTTCAAAATCGCCGCCGTTTGGTGCCTTTATCCACTCGCCTGTCTTTGTGAATACCAGCGCGAACGCCACGGACGCCACTCCAGGGTCGAGCACGAGATTCAGCGGTCCCCACACGGGAAACGCGCTTCGCATCGCCTTATTCTTGTAAACGAGCGTTCCCGGTGGATGAAGTTCTTCTGGTAGCACCTTCCATTCCCCGCCCGTCTCCGCGCGGCGAACACCCCAATGGAGTGTCAAACCTTGCGGCGCTCGCGCGCCATCGCACTCTACGCTCACCGTGTGCACGCCCTGTGCGTTCGTCGTGGTTTGTACTTTTAAAACCAAGTTCTCGTGCCCGACATCTATCGTCATCACTCGAACATATTTCGTTTCTTCCCCCAACGTCTCTCGTCCCACGAGCGTCGCTCGTCGCGCCGTCGTTGGACGTCGTGCGCCTCGTTCGTCGTTCGCCGTCGTCCCGTTCGAAGCGAACGTCGTTTGTCCTCTCCTCGTCGTCGTCCTCGTCGTCCTCGTCGTCGTCGTCGTTCGTTTCATCATTGAAAGCGTCGTCGTTCGTGTTCGCACATAAACGTCATCGCGCGTCGTCAACGCGCGCGCCATCGCACGCCCGACGCGGCGTCGCGCGGTGTCGCTCGCACGCCCGTCGCGCGTTTCGAACGACGTTCGGCGTCGACGCGACCAACGGTCGAGTCGCGTCGCGTCGCGGTCGCGCGATGGTGCGTCGTCGTCGCTGGTCGTGGACCCAGGGAGGGAGGGGGGACCACACGCGTGCGCGCGGTCGTCCAATGTTAGGCGCGTGCGTGTCTGTTTGTTCGTACGGTCGATCGATCGAGGACGTCCGTCCGTCCGTCCGTCCGTCCGTCCGTCCGT
>Ga0222713_10002458_pt1 | contig 19841 bp, 9 predicted proteins | sample C33_649DmetaG_FD_165061 | JGI IMG/M metagenome (GOLD analysis project Ga0222713, IMG submission 165061) | Estuarine water microbial communities from San Francisco Bay, California, United States - C33_649D | ecosystem: Environmental > Aquatic > Marine > Unclassified | place: USA: California...
TGGCTGACCCAAGTGGTTCAGGAAGAAAACGTGTAGGCGAAGCAAAAGAATATAATCAAGAGATGACAAAAGCTGCCGAGCTAAGTCGCAAGGCAGCAGCACGCTCTGGATATCGTGCCGCAGGTGAGGGTACTGAATATAATCGCGGCCGTGGTACAATGGGTGCTACAGGAGCAAGCGCACGAGATTTTGCAAAAGAATCACGCGGTCTTGGTGGATTAGTACAAGTATACGCAACAGTTGCAGCTAACCTTTTTGCGGTTACAGCTGCTTTTGGCGCTTTAAAAGACGCAATGAATACTACTAACATGGTTAATGGTATGAATCAGCTTGGCTCCGCTAGCGGAGTAGCACTTGGTAGTATGGCACAAAAGTTTGTAGAAGCCACAGACGGTGCAGTTAGTTTACGTGAAGCAATGGGAGCAGTAACTAAAGCTAGTTCCGCAGGTTTAAGCAGTAAACAAATTCTAGATATTGGTAAAGGTGCTAAACAAGCAGCACAAGTACTAGGTTTAGACATGACAGATGCAGTTAGTCGTTTAACTCGCGGTATTACTAAACTAGAGCCTGAACTATTAGATGAATTAGGTTTATACACTAAGCTTGGTCCAGCTGCAGAAAAATATGCTTTAAGTTTAGGTAAAACTTCTGCAAGTTTAACTGATTTTGAACGTCGTCAAGGTTTTGCTGTTGCAGTTCTTGATGAATTAAATAAAAAATACGGTGATATTAATTTAGATTCTAATCCTTGGCAAAAGCTTGAAGCCAGTATTCGTAACTTAGCTACAACCGCCTTGCAATTTGTCAACAAATTCTTAGTACCAGTAGCAAATGTATTAGCTAATAATAGCACTTTGCTAGGAGTAGTTTTAGCAGGTTTAGCTTTTAAGTTAATGAACATGGCTATTCCAGCACTATCCAGCTGGCGTAACGAATTAGTAAAAACAGCCGCAGCCGCAAAGAAAAATGCTGCTGACATTACAGAAAGTTTTGCTAGTAAAAATGTAGAATCTACAATGGCAAAATTTAATTTGCCAGCACTACAAAGTAATTTAGATGCTGCAAAAACTAAATACCGAACAGCGTTGTCAGATATTGCTAAACTACAGGCCGATAATAACTTACGCCAGACAAAAACTACCAAAAGCATGGCTAGCGGTGTTTATGGAGACGATCCTAAAGATTTTGCACGTACGCAATCACAGATTAACGATCTAAGTAAAAAAGGAACAGCTGAAGCTAGTGCCTATGCAGATGCGTTGCAGCGTGCAAAAGATGCAAGAAAAGAAGAATTAAGGCTTACCAAGGATATTACTAGTGCCCATAATCAGGCCGAAAACCAGTTTTCCAAGTCTAATGCAAGTGAAGAAGCTAGACGTAGGATTAGCCGAACTGCCTCAGCCAGATCAGAAAGTCTAAATGCTTTAGCTGATGTGTCTACAAATACTCAGCAAGGTGGATTTAGATACGGTCTTGCACAACTTGAAAAACAAGTTAATGCTTCAGCAAACATGGGTGGCTGGGATAAACTAAAGACCAGAGCTACAGGTTGGGCTGTTGCAGCCACAGTAGAAACTGGAATATTTATTAGAAGCCTATCTGGTTTAATGAATGTTGTAGGAGTACTAGGGGCGGTAGTAGGTATTTTAGACTATATTTTTAGTAAAAATAGTCAAGCTGTTGGCGAATTCAATTCGCAAGTATCACAAAATAACTCAACAGTAACAACTGCAATTGACGTAATAAAAAAATACGGAAATACATTAAGTGCAGCTGGTAGTATTGCTAAAGGCAATGTTTTTGGACAGTTGACAGAAGATCTAGGCCAGTTAGCAGATAAACTAAATCGTGCTGATGAAATGGCTAGCCCTTTTGATCGTTTTATGGATGGGTTTAAAACTGCTGTAGACAAAGGTTTGAAAGCAGATTTTGCTAATAGCGTTGCAGCTAATTTAGCACAACAAATAAGTTTAATTCCTGAAGGTCCATTAAAGACTGCTGCCGAAGAGCGTTTAAAAGAAATTTTAAAAGTAGGTAATTTAAGCGAAAAAGCAATGCGAGATGCTTTGCTGTCTGCTGGTAACAAAGATGTTGTAAAAACGGGCAAAGATGCCCTTGCAATACTAACACCACTATCTAATAGACAAAAAGAAGTAGGCCAAAACATTTTATCTGTAAGCGATGCTTTAAAAACAGCCGGCGAGTCTTTTGATCAGTTTGGTCAACAGTTATCAGGCAATGATGCTGTTACTAAGTTTGGTCGTGATTTATTAACTGTAGGCATTGAAGTTACAAAATCTTTTAAAGATACAGAAAGTACAGTCGGAGCTATTGAAAAGCTACTAGAAAAACCTAAAATTGTTGGGCTATTAGGACCTGGTGCAGAAAAAGAGCTAATGAATATTAAAGCTCAATTACCAGATATTACTAAAAATATTGATAATTTTACATTACAAATAGCGGATACTCAGTCTCAGCTGAATCAGTTGGCAAATATTGATTTGTCAAATGCTAGTCAAAGATTTGTAAATCAAATTAATGATAAAAAAGCAAAATTAAATCAACAGTTAGGAACATTAACTGTTGAATTAAATGCTAATAAATTTAATTATGAGGCTTTAACAGGTCAACTTAATAAAATTGTAACTAATGCAGTAGGGTTAGGTTATTCTCTGGTAGAGAGAATGGCAACAACAGCTATGCAGCAAGCAGCTATATCTATTAGTAAAAATTTACTTTCAGGTTTAAGTGGTCCTGGTATGGCTAAGGCAATGGGTCAGCTTAATATTGAAGATATTAAACTTCAGCAACAGCAAAATAGTATTATGACTACTTTAAATAATACTATGCTGCGTGCAAATGCCTTAAAAGAGCGTGAACTAGCAGAAGCAGGACTTAAAGACCTAGAGGAAAAAGGCAAGAAACGCCCTCTTACATTTGAAGAACAAAATAGGCAGAAAGAGTTACAGAGAACTGTATCTGGTATTACTACTACTACAAATGCCATGGATCTTGGCAAAGCACCCACAGTAGCAGAAGTTAAAGCAATGACTCCAACAGCAGCTACTATAGCTGCTGGCGTAGGTATGGCAACTCAAGGTTCACGTGCAACTAACGCTGCTTTAAATGCTAAAAAACGTATTGAAGAAAATAATATTGAACTTGGCAGTTTAAAAGAAATTAGAGAAGAACAGCTTAAGTTAGAGCAATCTAACGGTCGATTAATCGATTTAAAGAAACAGCAGCAAGACTTAACTTTAAATACTTATGAATTCTTAAACGATTCACAGATGGCGGCCAAACAGCAGTTAGACGCTGATAAGCAAGGCAAAGATCAACTACTGGCAAAAAGAAGTTTATACGATGAAGTTTTTGGTATCGTAGATAGAATAGCAATTGCTCAACGAAACGACGATAAGGCTTCTGTAAAAGCTTTAGGTGAGTTAAGAGACTCAAAGTTTAAACAAATTGACTTATTAGATGAACAGCAAACTAAAGAAGGTCAGATCCTTACAATACAGCAAGCTCAAGCAAGAATTGCTAACGAATATAAACGAATTAACGCACTTGCACGAGATAGAATTAACTTAGAACAGCTGCAAAGAGATACTGAAATAGATGCCATTAATAATCAGATGGAACTGTTAGGCGTACGAGCTCAAGTTCAAATAATGCACCCAGATGAAATAGCTGCTCAAGAGAAATCTTTGAAGATGAATCTGTTATTAAAGCAATCTGAAAATGACAAAGCAAAAGCAAATGAGACTTATGCAAGCACGGTTAGAAAAATTGCTGAAGATGAGAAAACAGCTAAACTAGATGTAGAAAACTACGACAAAGCGTCTTTTGATAGAAGACGTACTAATGCAGATACTTACTGGAACTGGGAGCTTACTCGTATTAATCAAAACAACGACGCAAAGAAAGCAAGTATTGATTTACAATACTCCCTAAACGATCGCATGAAATCTTACGAAGCAACTTTTATTAAGACGTTTGGTGCTATGGCTGATGCTATTGTACAAATGGTAACTACTGGTAAAGGAAGCTTTAAAGACCTAATTAACAGCATGATCGCTGATTTAATTCGCTATGAACTACAACAACAAATGATGTCTGTATACAAGGGTAACGGTGTTGGCGGAGTTAGAGGCATATTTAATATGTTTACAGGAATGGGCCGCATTGATAACTCTATTGCTAATTTTAAGGCATCTGGTGCAGGTTTGGAAAGTGCAAAAGGTAACGTATTTGACGTAGGTTTGATGAAGTTTGCCAAAGGCGGTACATTCACTAATTCTGTTGTTGATTCGCCTACTATGTTTAAGTTTGCTAAAGGCACTGGCTTAATGGGCGAAGCAGGACCAGAAGCTATTATGCCCCTAAAGCGCGACAATAACGGTAATCTTGGAGTTCGTTCAGATAGTGGCGGTACTAAGGTTGATGTGGTTGTTAACAACTACTCATCTGAGAAAGCTACTACTACAGAAACAGTTGATTCTAAAGGTAATCGTAAGATTGAAGTTATCGTTGGAGACATGGTAGCAGATCAACTTTCAAGAACAGGCTCTGCATCTCAACAAGCCTTAACAAGCAGCTACGGACAGCGTCCCTCAATGGTAAGGAGATAACATATGGCAATTCCATGGCCAACAACATTGCCGCAAGTGCCGCAAAAAGGGTTTCAGGAGACTGTGGGTGTTAACATCATCCGCAGTCAAACTGATGCAGGCCCAGCAAAACAGCGCAGGCGAGCAAGCCGCCCTAATGAGATGACATTATCATTTATTATGACAACCGCACAGTGTGATCAACTAGAAACATTTGTTAAAGATACTATCAAAGGTGTAAGTCGTTTTACATTTCCACATCCTAGAAAACTTGGTACTACAGTAGATGCCAGAATTATTCCTGGTGGTGGTGGTGAATTTTTTACACTTCAGTACCTTGCACCAGGTTTTTGGACTACTAGTTTAAAAATGGAAATAATGCCATGAGTCGTTTAACCCGATTGTCTCCACAAGCCATACGTGCAATGTATGGCTCGGAAACAGATCAAGCAATAATTATGCTTTTAACTGTTTTTGATCCAGTAAATAATATAGCAGTTGTTGGACGTATTGCTGACAGTTTTACTGGTAGATTACCAGCTTTAACTACTGAGCTTGAAATAGTGTATGGTGTAACTAGTCGAGGCAACGATTACTATTTTTTACCAATGGAAATAGTATTACCAGGCGAACAAGAAGCAGGCGTAGGTCAGTGCAGCATAACTTTAAACTATGCTTCACCTGACCTTATTGCACAAATACGCAATACTCTTACAAAACCAACAAAAATATTATTAGAGCTAGTACTATCTGGCTCACCCGATACTGTTGAAGCTAGTTTCGCAGATTTTTATATTACCAGTGTAACTTATGATGCAGATAAAATTAGCTTAAGTTTAGATATGATTAATCTAAGCAGAGAGCCGTTTCCCTGCTATAACTTTACACCTGGTTACTTTCCAGGACTATTTTAATGAACTATGATAAATATATTGGTCTGCGTTACAAAGATAACGGCAGAGATATTGATGGAATAGATTGCTGGGGACTTGTTCGTCTTTACTACAAAGAAGAATTAAATATTGATCTACCAAGCTATGTTGACGAATATACTGGCCCTTATGACACTAACGTCACAAGGGCTATTAGTCTTTATAAGGACTCGTGGAACAAAACTACTACTCCTGCACCAGGTGACGTAGTATTATTTAATATCTATGGAGAGCCTGCACACGTTGGTGTCTATGTAGGTAACAACAAATTTTTGCACTGCCGCGAAGGTCGCGACAGTGTAGTTGAATCGCTAGCTAATATTAAGTGGAACAAGCGTTTAGAAGGCGTTTATAAATACAGCGAAAACAAACAAATTGAAGTTGTGGGTAGACCTCACCCACTAAAAACAAATGTGTATCATGAGTGGACAGTTGCAGGTACAACTGTTGAAGACTTTGCACTATTCGTACAAAACAAATATCATCTTAGTCCAGAGTATACAGATAGATTAGTAATTGTAGTTGATGGTGTTCCAATTGCCAAAGAAGATTGGGCCACTACAGTTGTAAAAGCAGGACAAGCTATTGCGTATAGAGCAGTGCCACAAGGTCGCGATACGTTTAAGATGTTGCTTATTCTTGCAATTGTTATTATAGCACCCGAGTTCGCTGGTGAGGGAATTAAAGAAATTGGAATGGAAGGGTTAAAGCTAACAGGCTTTACTAAAACTGCTGCTACCATGGCTATTTCCGCAGCAGGTATTGCATTAGTAAATGCAATTATGCCTGTACGTCAGCCTACAACTAATGATCCTGGCAGCGCTAATGGTTTAAATCTATTTTCAGGTACAAGCAATCAAGCAAACAAATTCGGACCTATTCCAGTTGTTTTAGGCAAAGTTAGAATGACAGCAATGTTAGGTGCAGCGCCTTATATTGAAACTATGACAGATACAACTATTTTAAATCTGTTGCTTACTTGGGGTTTTGGTCCGCTACAAATTACGGATCTTTGCGTTGGCGCAAACCGTCTTGAAAATTTATATCAAGGTTCGGCTATGTCCTTACCTAAACCTCAAACACTATACGGCCGTCCAGAAGAAGATCAAACAGCGTTTAATTCCTTATACGGTTCAGATGTAGAGCAGGCTCCTGTAAAATCTGTTGAACTTGTTAATAATGCTACAGACGGGAATCCTTGGCAGTACATTTATTTTAATCAAGAGTCTACACGTGTTGACGTAGCACTTACTTTTCCAGTAGGTATGCGTACTATTAATAAAAAAGATGGAAAAATTACGGAAGCTACTGCTGGAGTTCAAATGCAGCTTGGTACTTATAATGGTACTACTTGGAATTTTGAAGATACTCCCGCGTATTCTCTAGGAAACTATAATTCAAACCAGCTTAACTCAAACGCATACACAACAACACTTCTTAGACCCGGTACAGCAACCCGTTACAATAGTTCTAGTGGTGACTGGGAGGCCGTTACCTTATATCGCTATACAGTTTTTGCAATGCTTCCTGGTGGTGGTATTCAGCGCTATGATGGTGCTGCTACTGACGTTTTAAATGGTCCGCCAAGTACTACAATGATTGCGGAATATAAGTCTGGAAGTTATGCAAGTCTTATAGGAGACGGTGGTACATATACACACTTACCACTACTTCCTCCTAATTCATTAAAATTGTACACTGTGGTTATGACTAACACAGGTATAATTGAGCCTGTTACTTCACACTTAGGAAGTTATGTTGGCTATAATGGGCTTCAATTGACTCCAACACAAATAACAGAAACTGTTCAAGTTGGCGGTGGCGATGGCGTTTATGATCAAACAACCCTAACTGCTGTTAAAATCGCTATACAAGCAGGCAAAGTTTGGAATGATAATACCCCAGCAGGTCAGGTTGCAGCAACAGCAACAACACCCGTAGAAATATTTAATTCTACACAATTTACTGGTGTAAATAGTAGCTTTAACAAGTGGAGTGGTTGGGGCAGTTTGTTACAAAGTTATGCTGTACGTCCAACAAACTATAGTGGAAATTATCTAGATCAACTAGATGTGTCTAAGACCGTTAACTTTCCTAATAGCGGATACTACGATATTGAAGCTTCAGCCGACGATACAGGTACTGTAGAAATTGATGGCAAACAGATTATTACTATGCCAATGAACAGCTATAGGGAAACTCAATCAGCTTCCGTATACATAGACGCAGGTACGCATACTGTTAGGTTAACTTGTGGTAATGAAGGCGGTCGTGACATGGGTGCTGCTCTTAAAATAAGTTTTACTAAGTCAGGTTTAAACACTATATCTACAACACATACAGAAATAATATTTGGAACTTCTGGCGTGTCTAAAAATCGAAAAGATGCTTTTGGACACACACAGTATTTTACACAATTACCCAAGGCACGCTATGCTATTAGATGCCGTCGTACTGACAACGATGCAACCGAAGAAGGCGATTTCCAGAGGTACTCCAAAGTAATATTTTTTACAGCAGCTTGTTTTGATAATACACGGCCTGCTGTTAATCCGCCAGGAACTTATATTGCCAAAACTGCTGTCCGTGTGCAAAGCACAAACAAAATTAATGGTTCAGTAGATGGAGTAAATGCTTTAGTTCAAAGTATTTGTTTAGACTGGGATAAGGCTACACAAAAATGGATTAGCAGACCTACTAATAATCCTGCAAGCTTATTTGCGTATGTTTTAATGCATCCAGCTAATGCGTATAAGATAAATGCATCAGAGATGGCTACTAAAATAGACTTACCAACATTACAAACTTGGCATGAGTTCTGCGCAGGAAACAATCCTTCTAACGCTCCGTTAACTTATAATAACATTATTACTAACAGTATGAGTGTTATGGATATGTTACGAGATGTTTGCGCAGCAGGATTAGCAAGCCCAATATTTTTAGATGGTAAATGGTCTGTTGTAGTTGATAAGCCTAGAGCATATACTACTCAATATTTTACTCCACATAATAGCTGGGGTTTTGAGTCTACAAAAGCACTTCCAAGACTGCCAAATGCTTTCCGAGTAACTATTGTAGATGAAGAGCAAGCTTATCAGGCTTCTGAGCATATTATCTATAATTACGGATATAATCAGGATGGTACTGGCGGTAAAACAGCAGCAACACTATTTGAAAGTATAACTTTACCTGGTGTAACCAACGCTAATCAAGCAAGATTCTTGGCTAGGTGGCATCATGCACAATTAAAATTGCGTCCTGAGACTTATACATTAAATACCGACTTTGAATACTTAGTATGTAATCGAGGTGATGTAGTTAAAGTAAGTCACGATGTTCCACTATGGGGCGTTGCTACAGGTAGGATAAAAGCTATTACAAATACTACTACATTAGAGCTAACAGAACCTGTTAATTTAACTTATGGAAAAACTTACAGAATATTAGTTCGAGTAAACGACAAAAATAAACCCAACGGTACTACTAAAACAATAGATTTAGCAGCTACCAGCCCTACACTAGCTGCTGGTCAAACAGCTACTGTTACTACTATTAAATTAGTATCTTCAGCACCTATTGCTGCAGGTGATAGTCTAGAGGTCGATAACTTGTTTATGCTGGGTGAAATTGGACAGGAAACCCAAGAATTAGTAGTTCTAAACGTAGAGCCAACAAGCTCAACAGGAGCAAAGTTAACTTTAGTTGATTATGCACCTAGTATTTATACTACTGATTTGTCACAGTTAATAACATACAATCCCAACACTAGTTTAGCTAACAACGATATTGTTAAAATGAGTATTATTGAAGCACCAATAATTGCACAAGTAACTAGTGACAGCGTATTAAGTGAGGCTATTTCTGGCGGAACATATCAGAACGTTGTATTAGTTAGTTTTTCAAACCCTACTGGATTAAGTAACCAAGCAGAGCAAATTGAATCACAAATCATTCGTGGCAATAGCGATTTTGGAACTACTAGTTTAACAGAGCTATATCGTGTTGACAAATCAGTTAGTAGTTTAACAGTTAATGGATTAACTACTGGTGATGTTTATAAGATACGAGCACGTTACAGTAATAAATCTGGTACTGTTGTAGGACCTTGGTCTGATACTTATTGGTTTACAAACGTTGGTAAAACACTTACTGGATCTATTGCACCACTACTAACTCTAGATTTAGACAAAACTGAGATTGTTGTAACTCCAGACCCTGCCTTAAAAACGCCTGATTTTGCTACGTATGAGTACAGATTGTATAAAGATACAGGTGTAGAAGATTTCTGGGAATTAACTCCAAATCCAGCAACAAATAATATCACAGTTATACAAAGTCTAGGTGTAGCTAGGTTTGATCTTCGTAAACAACCAAGACCCAGACTTTCAGCAGCGGGGGTTACTTATCGAGTGGCCTGCAGAGCAAAAGATGGGCAAGGCAATTACAGTACTACAAGTACTTTAGGAACAATAGTTGTTAAAACTATTATTTAAAGGATAAGCATGGCGGCATTTTTATACCCAGGCGTAAAATCATTACAATTGGTATTAGATAGACCATATGACACTATTAGAACTACAGATGTTAGAGATGACTTAGTAGCAGTAAAAGTATGGTACTCATTAACTACTGGATTTAATCCTAATAACGGGGAAGGCACACTTGTGCCTTCTGGCAATAGCTTAAACGTAACTATTCCTAACTTAACTCCTAATACTCGGTATTACGTAAAGTACGCTTTTATTAGTGCAATTGACGAAGATGAAGTAGATCCCGCGGGCCCGACAGGCCCTGGGTCTTATACAGTTTCTAATCAGCTAACAGCCGTAGTGCTTGAGGAAAACATAAGTGTCTACGGATATTTAACAAACGATCCTACTCCTATTGTTACTGCAACTGATGGTACTGGTGGAAACTTTAGCCAAGCTACTGGTGTTTTTAAGGTTTTTAACTTAAGTACTGAAGTAACTGGTGGAATAAACCTTCCTCCGTTTGGAGCAAGACCAGTATACTCTATTAAAGCAGGAAGTGTTGACAGTATTGTTGGAGCAACTATAGATGCCACAACAGGCGTTTATAGCTGTACTGGTTTAACAGAAGATGGCGGCAATGTTACTTTTAAGGCTGTTTATAACGGTGTTACAATAGAGCAAGTGTGGAACGTTTATCGTGCATTAGCAGGTGAGACCGCACCACTAATTCAACTCAGTACACCCAACAAAGAATTTATCTACAAAGATCAATTTGCTACAGTTTCTCAAACTCCTTCGACAACGGTTACAGCTCGCTTAGTTAACTTAACGGGTACGCCTACATTTACAGTTCAAGCTTTTGCACGCGATAATACTACTACACCTATTGGTAACATTGCATTTACTCAAGGCACAGGAATAAATTCAAACAAAATAACAATTACACGTGCACAGTTTGACGCTTTAGGAATAACAGTTGGTACTGCAGTAGTTACTGCTACACTTGGTGACGTAAACGATGTTTTAACTCTTTATCGTATTAATGACGGCACAGAACAAATTACAGTTTACTTATCAAATGAATCTCATGGAATACCTGCGTATACAGATGGAACAACTACTGCAAGTAGTTATGTTGGTAGCGGTACCAATATTCAAGTCAAGCAAGGTAATACATATTTAGATGTAGATAACAACAGCCCTTTTGAAAACGGTACTTGGACTGTAAGCACTATTACTGCAAATGGTATTGTGTGCGATACAACTCCGTCAGTTGGTGGTAATTATATTGATTATGATCGTCACGCATCTATGGACAATGCCCTAGACGTTGCCACTATCGACTATACAATTACTGGTAAAACAACTACCGGAGTAGCTTTTAGCATTGTAAAGCGTCAAAGTTTTACAAAATCAAAAGAAGGCGTTGCAGGTGCTACAGCACGATCAGTTAATTTAACTTCTGCTAGACAAGCTTTTATAACTGAGAAGAATACAACTACAGTAACACCAGATACAATTACACTAACAGCCACTCCAAGTAATTTTGTTACTCCAACATATACTTGGTTAGTTGACAATGTCGTTCCAGGAGTAGAAATTGGAACAGCTAGCGGCAATACTTTTATACTAAAGAAATTTAATCCACTTGGTGTAAAAACAGTAAAAGTAACTGTTTCCGAAGGCACCTTTAGCGTATTTGATACATTTTCTGTGTATAGTTATCGCGAAGGCGATGATGCTTTTATAGTTGGTTTAAAAAATGAAAACCAAAATATTAGTTGTGATAGTGCTGGACAAGTTATTGCTGGGCAGTTTCCTTTTACAACACAAATGTACGCAGTATTGGGAGGAAGATTTTTAACTAGCACTTCAATACCTGGACCAATACCTACATTTGCGCCAGTTAGTTACAATGGTGGAAGCGCTTCTACTTATAGAATAGATGGCGATGGTGTTATTACAATTGATAGCTTGGATGAACAATTTGGCGAAGCCGTATTTAGCGCAACCGTAAATGGCGTTACATTAACTAAAACACTAAACTTAAATAAATCTTTTGACGGTGCAGATGCTTCTGTTGTTAATGTTACAGCAAGCACACAAGCATTTATTGCTGCAAAAAATACTGAAGTAATTAGTCCTTCAACAATTACATTAACAGCTACTGCTTTTAATGTGGGTGCTACTCCAACTTATGCATGGAGTACGTCTACTAACGGCGGTACAACTTTTACAGCTGTTCAAACAGGCACAAGTGCAGTATACTCACTAGCAAGTTTTACAAGTGGAACTACAATAGTAAAAGTTGTAGTTACCGGCGGTGTTACAACAGTATTTGATCAAATTACTATTTACTCTTTAAAAGATGGTAGCGATGGTATTTCAGGCGGTTTAACAAATGAAAATCAAACTATTAGTTGTAATAGTGATGGTACACCAATAGCTAGTCCGTTAAATTTAAACAGTGAGTTTATAGTTTTTCGCGGTGCAACTAGATTAACTAGTGCTAATGGCGTTGTGTGGTCAAAAATATCTGAAACAGGTATGACCAGCGATATTGTTACAACAACTGGTGCTATAACAATATCAGCAATCAGCGCTACTACTGCAAGTGCAACATATAGAGCTACTCTTAGCGTTAATGGTGTAGCCACTAATTTTGATAAAATCCTTACACTAAATAAGTCAAACAATGGTCTTACTGGTGAAGGTACTACGCAAATATATACTCGTTATCCTATTGGATTTGGAGGTAGTGGACCTAGTGCTCCACCAGCAGGTACTCTTACAGCTACTTTAGCTTTAACTAATCCTCAGTGGTCTCAAACTATAGCAGGAACTACAGGAACAAACCCACTTTGGACAAGTTTTGGTACTAGAGCAGCTGGTGGTATAACCTATACTTGGCAACAACCAGTGCTTGTTGAAGGCCAAACTGTAGTAAATCCACCATTAAAAAATGCAACTGGATATTTGTATTATAACCCGCCCGTTCCTGAACCTAATCAACCTAGTAAACCAGCGGCAGCAGGATATACTTTTGCTACAGGAGCTTTTAGTAGTCTAACACAGTACTGGTCTACTACATTTACAGTTGTAGATAATCCTATTGGAAAGATGTGGGCAGCTCGTTACAGTGTACAAGAAACTGTTTCAGGCGGTGCACAAACAGTAGAAATTAGTGATGCATTTACACATCAAAACTTTAATGGCATAGTAACTTTTACTAATATTAACACTCAGGTAGCAGCTACGCAAACTATTAGTAATTTAAATACTACTGTTTCTGGCAAGTTAAGTGCTACTGACCTTAGTTCAACTACCACGATTACCAATTTAAATAATGCTGTAGCAGGTAAATTAAGTGCTGCAGACTTAGGGGAAAATGGTACTACTGTTATTGATGGAGGCAGAATTACTACAGGTGTAGTAAATGCTAATAGGTTAAATATAGGCAATAATAGCGGAAATGCTAATAGTGATCGCATTGTTATTGACGGACTGAACAACAAAATTACAGTATTTAACGCAGGTCAAAAGCGCGTTGTTATTGGTAACTTGGCTTAAGGATACGTATGGCATACGGAATGCAAATTTACAACACAGATAATAGTCTAGCATATGACTCCACCAGCCCTGGTGGAGTCTTTGTAAAATTTATTACAATGCCAGGAAGCACTACATACATAGATACTCCAAAAATAGAATATCTTCCAGTTGAGTACGCTTACAATCCTGATACAGGACCTACAGCAGAGAAACTTATTATAATTCCAACAGTCTATGGAGACCATTACTGGTCAATTAATCACGGGTATTATTCTACAAGTCAAATACCGTTTATTTCGTGGACAGATAAACGCTATATGCCTGCTTTTACACAAAGAGCTACTACAATTTTAATGGTGTTTGCTGTATGACCTATGGTTTTAAATTTTTTAATAACAGTGGCGAAAAAATTATTGATGATTCTAGTGTTAAGCCTTGGTTTTTAGAACAAGCACCAGTATATAGTACTAATTTATTAGATCCTGCTTACTATGCTAATTTATTAAATCAGACAGATGCAGAAGGTAATCCTTTTTCATCTTTTGTACCAGCAGGTTCAGGAATAACTTCTTGGTCCGTATATACTATAACGTACTCTACTCCTGCAGCATATAAAGGTTTCTTAATATTTAATTTGCCAAATACAGCAAAAAATATATATTATGAAAGTCAAGATGCTTCAAATGTTTATAGTTATAATTTTGTAAGTATCAGGGCATATGTTCCTAATACTGCAGTCGCAACTGCAGCAGACATTCCTAAAGCATATATGTTTATAGGTGAGGCTATACCTAATGCACAGTTGGGTACTGGATATGGTATACAAATATTTAACCAAGCTGCTGAGTGTATGTTTGACTCTAATAAAAGACACTTGCAACCAGCACAGTACCCTTACATTGTTATTTCAGATCTAACTACTAAGTATAACTCTGCAAATCCGCTAGGGCCAGCAGTTGAGTCCGACGTTGGTGAGTTATTATTGGATGTTAACTATGCTATGCCTAGTAATCCTGCATTTTTATTGCCTGGAATTAACCGAAGTTGGGTATATCCCGTTAATGGCACTTACTACAGTACATATATACCCACACTGTATAAAAAAGCTTTTAACAGTAGTAATCTTTATCGTGCAGCACCTCCAACATTTAGACATGCAGTATCAACTCCGGATGTGCCTGGTATGTACGGAGTTACGGGAAGCTTAACAAGAACTATAGTTGTAAATGCCACACCTTTAGATCAAGGCTATACCCCTCCAGAATTACCTCAAAGTTATATACTAACTAAAAATGCTGCTGGTATTCAAGAATCTCAAGGTGGTCTTTACACTACGTTTGTTATTACTATTTATCTAACTACTTCAGGAGTTCCAAACGGTACTCTAGTACCTTATAGAATTGTAGGCACAAATATTACTGCTAGTGATTTTACTTCTGGTACTTTAACAGGTAATTTTAGTGTAACTAATAATAATGCAACAATATCTCTTACGGCAACAAGCGATGGTTTTATAGAAGGCACGGAAACAGCTACCGTAGAACTTCTAAATGGCAAGTCTTCGGTTAGTTTTACAATTACTGATGCTATAAGTTATTCGCTATCAAGCTTTATGACTCCGGAAGAAGGTCAGTCTATTGCAGTTACATTAACTACCCAGGGTTTAGCAAACGGTTCTACAGTTCCGTATACAATAACAGGCATTACTCAAGCAGATTTAAGTGTTGGTACACTAACAGGTAATTTTACAATTTCTAATAATACCAGTGGCTTAGAGTTTAGATTTGCTCGAGATGCTTCCACAGAGAATGAAACAATGCGTATATCCGTTAATAACGGATCAACGTTTCTAGATATACCAATTACTGACGTTCCCGCAGGTAACGAAGTATTAAATATATCGCCTCAAACTTTTAACTATAACGAACGAACAAGTATTACAATTACAGGCGGAACGCCTAACGGATCTTTTGAATTTACAAATTTACCACAAGGCGTAGACCCTGTTTATGCTTGGAATAATCGTTGGAAGCCTGAGTATTCTACAGTGGGAACTCAATACTTTGACGAAAACGGAAACTTTAGCAATCCACCAGCCACACCACTGGGGCCAGACGGTAGTGATCTTGGCGGTAATCCTAACGCTGTTTCTAATCGCACTTTTTGGATATTTAACACAACAACTAAGAACTTCCGAAGTTTTAACTATACCGTAAACCCAACACAAACTTTTTCAATTACAGGCTCAAACGGAACAAAAGGGCCACTAACTATTAGTGAAACTAGTACCGGATACTTTAAGGTAACTACAACTAATGTGCCTGCAGGGACAATGGTTTATCCTAAGTTTATTGGTGGTACTCTTGAATCAGCTGATTATATTAACTCTGCTGCTAATGGGGTAGCAATTGGTTCTGACGGTATAGCGAATTTTACAATCGAATTTACAGCAGATCAAAGTACTGAAGGAACTCAAGACGGCACACTAGTAGTACAATATCCAAACGGCTTTACTAAAGACACCTATGGAGTTATTACAGTTCTTGATGTGTCGCAAACTCCTGCAAGCTATTCAGTTAGCAGATATGTTGCTACTGTAAATGAAAATGGATTTCAGTTCTTTACTATTAGTTGGACAAATGTACCCGTAGGAACTCAACTATGGTGGGATATATCAGGTACTAATATTACAACTAACGACATTCAATATGTTTATCATGACGCACAAGATGGAAACGGGTGGTTTACCCCTAGTGGCGGTAGTACTTTAAACAATACTTTTGTTACTAATGCTGTGGGATACTTTCAAGTTATTATTTATCCCAGAAGTGATTTACAAACAGAAGGAACTGAAACTGCAACGTTTAACTTACGTACTGGTTATAGTGGTGGGCCTTCACAAGCAAGTACCAGCTTTGATATAGGCGACACTAGTACAACTCCTAGTTATAATGAATCACTTACTATTGTAAGTGATGCTCATGGTAACTATATAGTTCCGCTAAATGGGTATATGACTATTAGTGTAACAGGCGGTATGCCGTATGGTGCTTTTTCTTTTGAAGGTACTAATAACGGCGATCCTCAACCAACAACTTTTACAGGCACTGGCTTAACATTAGACGGTAACGGTAATTTTACAAACTATATTACAGGTGCAACTGCACGAGGCAGTCAAACTGTAGGCGATTTCCGTTTATGGATTAAGTTTGCTTATAACAACAATGTTCGTTCAGCACGATACAAAACAGTTTATGATGCAGGTACTTTAAGTGGTGGACAGTACTGTGTTGGTTATACGCTAACGCAGAACTACAACGATGGAGTTGGTGGTACATACTCACAAGTAGTTGAATACAACAATGTAGCTACTTGCAATTATACTGTACAATATACGCCAACAAGAACTGCAGTTACTTATAACTATTACAACTTTGATTATCAAGGCGACACTTGGGGTCTAAATGGTGGTAGACCTGGTGGTGCTGTTACTGCTACTATTGTAACTGGGCCTTATACTGGATTTGCACTTAGTGGAAGTTTTAATGGTTCAGGTCAATATCGTCAGGTAGTTGGTAACTATGGAGCTTTAGCCGTTGGTTTTTACACTATTAACTTTACATTCCCAGGACAAGATGCTTATTACCCTAGTAATTACAGAACTATAGTAGCATACTTCTATGTTCAAAATGCTAGTGCTGGCGAAGGCGGTGTAATACCGTAAAAACTAAAAAATTCTTGTAACCAAAATACCCTGTCCATTATATGGGCAGGGTATTTTTTTGCATTGACAAGTTACCGCCCTTGTGGTATAATATATCAAATTGTCAGAGTTTGTCAACCTTTTTTCTTGACAAGCTTTTAACTAGATGTAAAGGGCAGCTCTGCCGTTTAGAATATAATTAAATATACAACCACTGCTAATAAGGAGATCTGATTATGGTGGAGATTGATAACCACAGCCTCATTCAGACAGTTTCACTAGTTGCGTTAGCAGTTGTTGCTTTCTCAGTTGGAATTCAGAAACTGTTAAAAGACTGGAAAAGTACCCATGCGGAAACTAGCGTAATTACTTTAATGCACACGGAGCTAGAACGTATGAGTCAACAGAATACCTTACTTGCCACTGAGTTAAATCGCTTGCAGCAAGAAATGATTCTGCTAAATACTCAACTAGCACAGTTGTGCGTTGAGAATCAGCAATTGCAAACCGAAGTTGTTGCACTAACCGAAGAAGTTAACAAGTTTCGAGTATCGGCTACTATAGCAGCAGCTAAAAAGGTTAAGGTGGGCTAATGCAACCAGCAAAAATTAACTATAAAATCTACCAAGGCAGCACTTTTCAAGAGACATTTCGTTGGGAATCAGAAACAAAAGTTTATGTACCAATTTCGTCTATTGCAAAATCAGCCCCTTGTGTAGTTACTACTACCACGCCACATAATCTGCCAATAGGCTGGAGATTTCGTGTAGTCGGTGCAGGCGGTATGAAAGAAATAAATAGTACAGGTGAAGAATATCACTTGTCTACTCTTACACCAACTACTACTACCATAGAGATAAATCAAGTAAATAGTTTAGCGTATAACACATATACAAGTGGTGGTGTAGTAGAATTTAATATGCCTGTTTCACTGTCAGGATATGCGGCTCGTATGCAAATTCGCGAAACAGTAGACAGTACAACAGTTATTCATGAAGCAACAACACAAAATTCACAGATTGTTTTAGATAATACAACTAAAACAATCCAGATTACTATGTTGGCAAATGTTACACAAAACTTTACGTTTTCAACAGCAGTATATAGTTTAGAACTATACAACGGCAATAACGTGATTCCATTTATCAACGGAAACCTTACCTTAGTTCAGGAGGTTACACGATGAGTGCTGAAGTAGTCGTAACACAAAGCGGCGATACTAATGTTATTCAAGAACAGATAGTAAATATTGTAGTAACGGATGACAAGCCTGCCAGAATTATTACTAGTGGTATGTTGCCTCCACCTGCGGTAAACTCATTAATGAACTCATCAGACGTTGATATTAGTCAACTACAAGATGGCGGTGTGTTAGTTTATAACACGGCAACAAATATGTGGAAAGCTACTAATTTGCTCGATAAGCAAATTTTTGAAGCTGGTCAATTTTAAAAGGATAAGCTATGGCTTCTATTTTAAGAATTAAGCGCAGTGAAACGTCAGGTAATCCTGGGGTACTAGGCGCAGGTGAGTTAGCCTATTCGGGTTTAACAGATAACGGCTCAAATGGTGGTGACCGACTTTACATTGGTCTTGGAACCGAAACCGCAGGAAATGCGGTAAATCACATTATTATTGGTGGTAAGCGCTATACCGACATGGTTGACGCAGCTACCAATATCAACACAGTAGGCACATTAGTAAAGCGCGATTCAAACGGTGATTTCACTGCACGACGTGTTACAGCAGATTTAATTGGTAATGCCGATACTGCTACTAAATGGTTAAATGCTCGTAACTTGAGTTTAACAGGCGATGCAACTGCTACACTATCAGCAATTGATGGATCAGCAAACGTATCAGCAGCATTAACACTAGCAAATACTGGAGTTACTGCAGGCAGTTACGGTTCGGCAACAGCAATCCCTACTTTTACAGTTGATACAAAAGGTCGCTTAAGCGCCGCAGGTACTGTAGCCGTTGCAACTAACTTGGCAATTGCAGGTAACACTGGCACTGATACAGTTAGCTTGTTAACAGACACATTAACAATTACTGGTGGTACTGGAGTATCAACAGCAGTTACCGACAACACGGTTACAATCAGCTTGCCACAAGCACTTGCACCTACATCAAATGTTACTTTTAACGACGTAACTGTGTCAGGTGCATTATACTCAAATGACATTACTGCTGCAAATATTTCGATTGCAGGTAATGCAGAAATCACTGGCAACTTAACAGTATTAGGTACTGTTACAACAGTTAATTCAACTACTGTTGCAATTGGTGATAAAAATATTGAGTTAGCTAAAGATGCTACTACTGCTGCACAAGCAGATGGTGGTGGTATAACAATTAAAGGCCCTACAGTTGCAGCAACCTTAACATATTCAAGCGGCGATGATCGCTGGAACTTGAACAAAGACTTAAACGTTACAAACGTTTATGCTGAGTTAGTTGGTAATGCTTCAACAGCTACCAAGTGGAAAACGGCTCGTAACTTGAGTTTAACAGGCGATGCAACTGCTACATTAACAGCAGTTGATGGAAGCGCAGCAGTTTCGGCAGC
>Ga0222713_10002459_pt1 | contig 19840 bp, 12 predicted proteins | sample C33_649DmetaG_FD_165061 | JGI IMG/M metagenome (GOLD analysis project Ga0222713, IMG submission 165061) | Estuarine water microbial communities from San Francisco Bay, California, United States - C33_649D | ecosystem: Environmental > Aquatic > Marine > Unclassified | place: USA: California...
CCACCCGTAGCATATTCGCTGCGATTACTGCGGTATTTTCCTAAGTTCTGCAGAACGTTCATAATCGACTTAGCAATTCCAGCTCCATATGACTCAACATTACCTGTAGCGTTAGGTGTTTCTGCTAACGTTTTAACGTTTTTATTATATGCTTCATTTGCGGCTTGTTGACTATAATTTAAACTGCTATGTATCTTACCTGCTTCTGGGGTCGGCACTTTTAATACGCCTGGTTTAAAGTTTTTTACGCTTTCAATATCCGTTAAAAACTTTTCTAATTTTAAATTTGATTCTTTATGAGCGTCTTCACTCATTCCTATAGGATTTTGTCCTAATTTAATTAATTCGCCTTTAGAAGTTAATCCGATACCGCCTGGTTTATTATATACGCTTTGTCCTTGCTGAATACTTTGCGTTAATTCGTTAAGTAAATCTTTTTGTTGCTGTTGAGGACTTGGTGCTGCACCAGTACGTATATCTTTTTCTTTTTTTGCATCTTTTTCTTGATATGCAGTAGACATTTTTGTATATCCATACGTAGACTTTGCCCATCGCTCTATTGCTTCATCGGATATTACAAGCCCGCCAGAACCGTATAATTTTCTAAATTCTTGTAAATCAGCTGCATTTTGTTGTTGTAGCTTTTCTAAAAATATTTCTTGAATACCACGTTGGTCGGCGCCTTGCTCTTTAATTTGTTTTGCTTGATCAAATAATAATTGTCTTCTACGCTTATCTTCTTCTTCTAGTATTTGTTCTTGATATTGTACTGCTTCATAATAAGATCTAAAATAATCAGATTCTTTTCCGGTACCTGTTAATTTTTCATAATCTAAATTTATGTTAAATTTTCCTGAAGGATCTGCAGTAGGAATTGGTGTTTGTCCTGGAATGAATTTTTTGTTATATCCTGCTTCTGTATTTTCTTGTTGACGCTTTAATATTTCGTCTGTCGACATTTTAAATTTTGCATTAGATTCTTGCAAACCTTGGAAATCCGATTTTACGTCTTTAACATTTTCTTTTAAAAATTTTGCATAATTTTCTGCAGACTGCGTAGGAGTTTCTGCACCGGGTGCAGTCGTCGCTGGGGTATCGGTATTTGCTGGATCGGTTAATTCTGAAAACGGGTTTCCTCCTGTGAAAAACAGTTTAACCATAAAGTCATCAAAATTGGTTTCAAAACCTTTTTTAATTCTGTCGAATAGACCATTGGTTGCCTTCGGGTCATCAAAAGCCGCTACAACTCCGCTAACCATATCTTTGCCGGCATCTGACGGTGATCCTGGCTGCCAATATTGAACATCATCACTTTGTAATATATTTCTAAATGCGTCTGTAAATGATTTTAATAGTTCTGGATCTATTGCAGTTGTAATTCCTGAAATAATATCTCCTCCCCAATCACTTTTAGGCTTTCCTAAAACATAATCAATATATCTATTTTTACTAAGCTGTTGAAAAGGAAATACTAAACTTTCAAGTAATTGAGGATTAACTGCATTATCAACACCTTGATATATACTTTTTCCAAATCTACTTACTTTATTTCCTATAAAAGTTTTTATTATAGGATTTTTATATGCTCGCTTAAATGGATCAGCTAAAGATTTAAGTATTTTTCCGCTTACTGAAGATATACCTGTAACAATATCTAATCCAACTTCACTAGGAGATTGTCCAAACCATTCTTTAATTGAATCCCATGCATTATCAAACGCTCCCTTAAGTGATTTAGTTATTAATGACCCTACACTTTGTATTCCTGATGTAATTGAATCAAATGAATTATTCATTGTTTCTACAATGGAAGTAAATAAACTTGTAGAAACATTTGATTTAACAGTGTCTGAAATATTTTTAAGTTTTGCAATATTACTATCCGTAATAGTACTCATTGCCATTGATAAATTTTGAATAGATTTAGATAATAAATCAATTGATTTAGCTACTTTATTTATTTCACCGGCATCAATATCACTTATATTTTCAGAAAAATCTACAACTATATCTGTATTTTTTCCCATATTATCTAATTCAAGGTCATTTAATTTTGACATTGAAGTAGTTATACCGTCAAGCCCTTTAGATGTTTTCTCTATATTAGTTCCATCTATAGAACTTAACTCTCGTAATTTTTCAATTGGGTCTGCTCCAAAAAACGAAGCAATACCGCTAGCAATTCCTCCTAATAAACTACCGCCGCCAAATGCAACTAACGCTAATCCTATTGCACCAACACCGGCAGCAACTTTTAATAAATTTTCTCCATCTAGTTCAGAAAATAATTTAAATCCTTCTACTATTTTAGGAATCATTCCAGCTACAGCTTCTACTGCTTTACCGAATACCCATAAAGCTCCGGCCATTACTACTAAACCCGCGGCTCCTAATAATATTAAACCGGTTTCCATTAATGCACCTATACCCGCAATAGCGGCAGTTAATCCAATTAATGCTAAAGCAGCTATCCCTAATTCATCAGTACCAATGCCTTTAAACTTTTGTAATGCTTCGCCCATTACATATAATGCAGCGGCCATACCTAACATTAATACAATGCCTTTACCTACACTAGACCAAGGAACGCTATCAAATGATTTTGCAAAGCTAGCAAAAAATCCTCCTATAGCATCGCCCAATCCTTTTAAAACATCACCGACAATACCCATAATACCTTGTACGGCACTTCTGATAACATCAAAAAATCCTTTTACTCCATCTGATATTGTTTTAAATACTTCAGTGACTTTACTAGTTCCTTTAACAGACTCTTGCATAGTCGTTGTACTGTCTGTAATATTTTTTGATGCATCGCTAATTGTTTTACTTGTATCTTTAAATGTTTCTGCGGTATCTTTTACAACGTCTGTAGTAGAGGAAGATAAACTTTTAATTGAATCAAAACCTTTTTTAAGCATTTTAAACCCGCTAAAAACTTTCGATCCAACATACCAACCAGCAATTAATATTCCTATGTATTTTGCTGTATCAGCAACAGCTGTTAATTTATCTTTAATATTATCTGTACCCGCAGCTGCGCTAGCTGATTCATCGCTAATTAGTCCAAAAAACTTTCCAATACTAACTGTAGTATTTAAAATTACGTTAAGTACTGTATATATTCCATCGAAGATTCCTTTTAAAAATGCTCCTGCTTTTAAAACAAATTCTATTGCATTTTTTAATGAATCTTTTAATTGTATTATTTTATCTTTATTTTCAGTAAAACCTTTTATCCACCCCGCTATTCGATTTCCTATAGCTTCGAACATAGGCTTCAAATCAGTTATTAAATTTTCAAATCCGCCCATTGATTCAATTGCAGTTGCAATCGGTTTTAATATAGGATCAACCAATTTAAGAAAAATACCTTTTATACGAGTTAAAACTGCCTGAAGTCTTTCCATTGCTCCAAGTCGAGTTTCTTCCATAGCAATTTTCTTTATTGCTTCTTTAGCTTCTTTACTACTTAATTTAGCAATAGCTTGAGCTTCTGTAAGTTCTCCATCACGTAACTTTTGTTTCATTTCCGCTAACTGCACTTCAGACATTCCTAAAGTTTTTAGCTCTTGCTGTTTAAGCATCAAACCAGATAACTGTTCTGCAGTCATACCTAAAGCATCTGCTAATAGATCCTTTTGGTAATACGTCATTTTAAAATATTCTTCAGTAGACCCAGCGGCTTTTTCAATTTCATCCATAAAGCCGGTCATGTTACCTTGCATGAATTGATATTTAGCTGCAGTTAAATCAATATGTTTATTTAATGCAATTGAAGCTTTTGTTTGCTTAACTAAGTTACCTTCAAAGTCACCCATTAAGTTTCTGCCTATTCCTTCAATATCACTTAAAGTCATTCCTAACGCACGTGCCTTTGCAGCTGCTTTTACTAATTGTCCAGGAACTTTAGCAAAATTAACTAACATTGATTTAGACAATTTGCTAACATCTTTTAATATGTCAGTTGCACTAGCTAACGGGGTTTCAAATTCTTTAGCCATTAAAGCTAAATGTTCTGTAGTGGTTCCTGTTACTGCAGCTACGGTATTTAAATTAGCTACTTCTGCAGTAGCCAATCCAAACGTTTTACCTATTTGTACTACAGACTCAACTACTTCTCTTGTTTTTTCGTTTGTTAATGCTAATGCACCAATATTAATTCCCGTAGCTTCTTTTAAGTCAAGCATTGCTTGATTTACATCTTCTTGAGTTGCACCAACATAACTTAAATTTTGTGCCATATCGCGAGTCGCTGCAGATAATTGCGACGCGTTTTTATAGCTCATATCTAATCCTTTAGCTAATTTAGCGGCTGAAGCGTCTGCTTCTTTAAAAAAGCTAACTATACTAGCTCCAACAGCAAGTGCGGCCATTGCAGCACCAACTGCTAATAATATAGGTAATAATGTAGCTATTGATTTAAGTAATGCTGAAGCCCCGCTTTTCGCTGCACTAAAAAATCCTTTTGCACCGCCTCCTGCTTCTTGAAATGCACTAACTAAATTGCTTTTTAAAAATACTATAGATTTAATTGATTCTCCAATAGCATTTTTTATACCTGATTGTAAAGAATCTAATCCTAATAACTTTTGTATGTTTGACGGAATTATTCCAAATAATTTAGTAACCGGAGCCATTAACATATCTTGAGCGACCCCAATTTTTTCATTAACTTTACTTAAATATTTACTTTTCTTATCTAATATTTGTAGTTCCGCTTCTTGAGCTTTATTATTATCAATTGAAACTTGTAAATATTTTGTTGCAACAGCTAAATCATTTCCTTTTAAATTTGTCTGACCTTGCTGAAGTTTATTTAACTGGAACTCAAGCATTGCAGTATCCTGCTGCTTTTTTAATATTTCATCTGATAAGTCTAATTCTTTAAATCTGTTCGTTGCAACATCATTTGAAGACATCACTAATTCTTTACGCTTCTTTGCAATATCCGATTCAGAATCTAATTGATTTTGTAATATTTCATCAATGCGATCTAACTCCGTTGTATATTTACCTGCTAAGTTTGCACGCAATTCTTCGGAAGCTAATTGACTGTCTGATATATCAACAATTCGCCTATACGATGCTATACGAGCTTCGTTAGCATTATAGTCTTTTTTTGCAAAAGTAGAATTAAGAGCTTGGATATCCGTAATATTATTTAATACATCTTTACGAGATTTTTCCGTTCCAAGAACTTTAGTTAAATTATTAATTTGATCTTTATACGTATTCGATGATTTTTCTAAAAGATTTACTTGGTCTTGATTTAAAATTTTTAAATCTTTTATTTTTTGTATTACGTCACTATAATCATTTTTTTCTTTTTCAGCTACTTTTATTTTTTGTGAAGATAATTGCTTTACTTCATCCGTAATGTCTTTAATTGTCTTTTTTTGATTTTTATTATTATTATCTGTTTCTTTATACCATTCTTCATTTGTAGATACCCATGCAGCAGTTTCTTTTCCAAGATTTTTTGTAGCTTTTACAGAATCATTTATAACTTTTAAATTGTCCGGCGTTTCTGTTTGTATTTGCGCAGGAGTTATAGGTTTAGTAATTTTAGGTTCTTGTACTTTTACTTTTTTAGTTGCTTTATTTACTAAAGAAGTATCGGGGGCATCTATAATTGAAGAAATTATTACGGGCGTATATTTGTCGTATATAGTTTTATCAATTAAAGTAGCGTCTACAGATGTTATTTGTGCAGTTAATTCAATATCAGATATTTTACCTAAGTCCGATAAACTTTCTGTATTTAATTTAACATTTAATATAATATCATCTACTTTTGGTAAATCTATAGATTCTGTATTAAATTTAATTGATGCATTAATGTCTTCAACTTTAGGTATTTGTATATCCTGAACATTGTATTTAATATTAGATTGAATATCTTCAATAGTTGGTTGGTTAATCGATTGAACATTATATTTGATTAATGCATTAATATCTTCAACTTTCGGTTGCTCTGGAATATTAACTTGATAATTAATCGATGCATTAATATCATTTACTTTAGGCTGTTCGGGTAAATTTCCTAAAGAATAATTAACTAAAGCATTAACATTTTCTACTTTAGGCGTTTCTGGAGTTTGTATATCGTATTTAATTAAAGAGTTAATATTTTCAACTACAGGAACTTCTACTGGTTCAACACTATATCTTACATAAGCATTAATATCTTCAACTTTAGGTATATTAATATCTTGAATATTATACTTAATATTCCTTTCAATATCCGATATTTCCGGTAATTGAATGTCTTGAACATTGTATTTAATATTAGCGCTAATATCATTTACTTCCGGTAAATCAATTGGTTGAATATTGTATTTAATATTAGCTTGAATATCATCTATTTTAGGTTGACTTGGAATAGTAGTTTGATAATTAATTAAAGCATCAATATTTTTTACATCAGGAATTTCTATAGGTTGTATATTAAATTTAACATTTGACTGTATATCTTTTACTTCAGGTATTTCAATATCTTGTACATTATATTTAATATTAGCATTAATATCATCTACTTTTGGTTGTTCAGGTACAGTGCCTAAAGAATAATTAATTAAAGCATTGATATCTTTTACAATAGGTACATCTGGAGTTTGTACATTGTATTTAATATTAGCATTAATATCATCTACTTTTGGTAATTGAGTGTCTTGAATGTCATATTTAACATTCGACTGTATATCTTCTACTTTTGGTTGTTTTGGAATATTAGTTTGATAATTAATTGCCGCGGCGATATCTTTTATATTAGGTTGCTTTGGCATATTACCTAAAGAATAGTTAATCGAAGCATTAATATCGTTTACTTCTGGAGTAGGTATATCTTGTACATTGTATTTAACATTTGATTGTATATCTTTTACTTTTGGTGTTTCAATATCTTGTACGTTATATTTTATAGTTTTATTAATATCCTTAATTTCTGGAGCATTAATATCTTCAACATTATATTTAATTGAAGATTCTATATTTTGAATTTTATTAATTTCAGCTTGTAATTTTTTTGTATTTGTATTTAATACGATTGTCGCTGATTTAGGTATTGACTTAATTTGTTTTTGTAATTGCGTCGTGTCGGCATTTAAACGTATAGTTATTGTATCCGGTATAGATTTAAGTTGAGCTTGTAAATTTTTTGTATTAATATTTACGCCTACTGCTATAGATTTAGGTACTGACTTAAATACGTCACTTACATCCGATTTTAATGACCCAAAATTTTTCGAAAGTTTATTTACTGATTTATCTACGCCCAATAAGTTCTTTTGTATATCTACGGTATACGTAGCTACTTTATCAAATTCATTAACGCTTTCAGTTAATGAATCTACAAACTTATCCATACGACTTTTGTCAAATGCTTTAATTAAATCTTTTTCAAGATCTTTTATAACATCTGATAGGTCGAAAAATGATTCTTTTATTTCTTCGACTTTCTTCTTTGAGTTTTCTTCTTGTTCTGCCATTGGTTATTTAAGTCCAAGTCGTTTTTTACGCATATCACGAACTAGTCGTTGTGCAGCTATATATTCCGGGTCTCGCCTATTTTCTTCTTCACGTTTAATTGCCGCTTTCCAATTTTCAACAGCATATTCAACAGCACGTTCAGCATCTTGAATATCTGGATCATTTAATATATTTTTTGAAGCTTTTTTAATTTTACTAGAAAAAAATAATTTTACCAATAAATCTATAAGTTTACCTTCTGAAAGTTGTACATATATTTCTTTCCGAATAGCTTCTCTTAACAATTGTTCTTTCATGTGAATACCCGTTATTTAATAATAAATATCAACAACGGGTATTCTTTTAAACTTTTTTAATTATCTCTTTGGAGTAATTCCTGGCCTATCAACTCCTCTTTTACTAGATTTTTTATTTGCTTCTTTATGAGCTTTATTTTCAGCTTCTATCGATTCATTAATTTTTTTAATATAAAATCTTCTTAAGAATATAGGCATATCATAGACGCACTCCCAAGTGAACCCACCTTTACCGTAATATACGAGATTAAATATCTCCGAATGGAGATACGGTCGGTACTCAGGAGTTGGGCCAAAAAAAGCCAACATCCATCGGCATATCCATTACTTTGGTTTCGCCGGTTGTTTCTGAAGTAAATACAAATGTCATATCTATATCTGGTGTCACGCGCTTAATTTCATCACGTAAAGCACGCGAATCACGAGCAAGCAATTCATTATCTACAAAAGTATTAATTAAAGTAGCATCTGATTTACCGTCGACTGATGTAATCAAATTCTTAAGCCTTGTAGTAAGTTCTTTATCAATACCAGTATTTTTAGTTAACTTTGCATATCCCTTAAGATCTTCTTTAATCTTTTTCTCTAATCCATGAGTAAGTAACCTGAACGTTACCGTTCTATTAGACACCGGTAAGACGAACGTAAATTCATTTTGTCCGGGGTTTAGGGACTCATAGTCATACTCTTTTGGTTCGATCGTGGTAAGGTCGATTACAACCTTTTGTTTATTTTCAGAAAATGGATCTTGCACTTCAACTGCATAATCTTTTCCATAGCCTAAAATACGAGCAGCAATCATGATTGCATTTTTATCGCATACTAATAGGTCATCGTAATTAATTTTAGATACAATCATGCTTTGAAATAATTTATCTAACACTACTCCTTGCTTAATTAAATTGGCAGATGTTAAAATATCTTCTTCCCTTGCAGTCATATACTTCATTTCAATTTTACCTGCTCGAAGTGAACTACCGTCTGGATATAAAAGTCCTTTAGTAGGTAAATCTACAACTTCAGTAGGGAAATTGTATTTTTTAACTTCTTCTTGCTTAAAATTTTGAAGTGCTAAATTTTTTAATTCTGCATCAGATATATCTGTTTGTGCAGGAGCTTTTTTAGGATAGCTGTCATCAACTTGTGCCATAACAATCTCTTTTTTATTTGGTTAATATTAACGTTATTTATGTAACTAATTTATTATAAATATGTGCGACCATAAAAAAATCCTTTATAAATTAATATAAAGGATTCTTTTAATAAGGTATGTACAATTTTAGAATTGCAAGATAGCGTAATCGTATTTCATAGTTAAGCTAATGTTGATTGCATCTTCAGTGGCCCAATCGAAATCGCCAAACTGAGCGGCTCCAATATAAGCACCTTTCAAAGTCCATTCTTCAACTTTATCACCTACTGGTCCTAATACGTTAAAAGTAATGTCTTTTTTGTAGAAGTCAGAATATCCGTCGCGACCTGTTACTGATTCGTGAGATAAACGAACCCATTCCATTACTGTTTGTGCACCGGAAGGTACAATTGGATCATAAAGAGTTACGGTAACATCGTCCCAACGACCTTTACCTTTTAACTTACGTTCTACGTTAATATGATCGATTACTACATCACCGAAAGTGATACTTGGACGTCCAGATGCTTTAACTAAATATGCAGGAACGCCTTCTATGTACATGATAAACCTGTTTGCAACTTTTGGTTCAAAAGCTGTAAACATTATTTCTGTGGGGTCAATTAATTCTGCCATTTCTTTCCTTTATTTATATATTCATCTCTGAATATGATGTTCTTTTTAAATTTATAATAAATATTCATTTGGTTACAAAAAACTTTTATTTCGTAGCCATTTTAGCTACTTTCTCTTTTTCTTTTTGTAAATCCGCAATCTTTGTTTGTATTGGTTCTGTTTCTTTAGCAGCGTCAGCTTTTATCTTAGCTACTTGACCTTGCAAATCTGAAACTTTATTTTCTAAATCTGCTTTCTTTTCTTCTTTTTCTGCGTCTGTTAATTCTGTTACAATTATTTTACGTATTAATTCTCTTAAACGATTTTCTTGTATTGATTCACTAGCAGCAGGAACTTTTTGTCCTTGCGGAGCTTGAGGTCTTGTAGGCTCTAATTGCTCTGGAGCTTTTGCATCTACTTCAGCTTCTGGACTATTTTGGTTTACATACGAAGATATTTTTCCTAATAATCCTGTGAATTTAGCGTTTAACTTTTGAGCTACTGGATCTGTTTGAAACATTTCCGTTTTTTGCAAAACCTTAGTTAATTTGCTTATTCTATCTAATATTACTTGTTCTCTTGTCATTTCAACTGCCTTTAATATGATTTAATAAAAAGGGGACGATAAACAGTCCCCTTTATAAAACATACTTAATATTATGCACCAAAGGTTGCACCGGTTGGGAGAATATTGAAATCAATTACAATAAACTCTGCAGTCCTGGTAGGTTGAATATAGATTTGACCATATAATATACCGCGATCAATTAAATCAGCGCTATTGTTGGTATCATCCATTACAGCTTTGAAAGCATATACGCCTGAACGACTTTGAACTGACTCTAAATAAGGGTTAACTATATTTAAGAAACGATTCCTGGTTGCAGAAGTATTTTGTTCAAATACTAAATACTGCGTAGCAGAAGCAATAAATTTCTTAAGTGCAATTAACAAACGACGAACGTTAATCCTATCAAGAGCAGAAGGTTTAGCTTGAAGGGTCTTTTGTCCCCATACAGTAACACCTTGACCAGGTAATACTACAATCGGATTTACGCGACCATCATATAAGGTATCAATATCATCTTTATTTAACCTTACATAAGCATCAATTACATATGGTAATGAACCACGATTTAAACCTGCAGGTGCAAACCATTGTTCACCGATCCTGTCATTGAAAGACAATACGCTAGGAATAACAACGGTTGGAGGAACCCAAAGTGGTTTAGTGGTATTAGCATCTACAATTTTAACCCATGGATAATAAGTAGCTGCATAATTTGAATCCCAATCAGCAATTGCATCTACCGTTTCTTGAACGGTAGCATCTAAAGGTGCTGCATCAAATATAAAGAACGTATCGCCACGATCTTGTGCAACTTGCTCTGCGTATGACACAATGGTAGGATGTAAAGAATAAATAATACCAGGAACAACAAGCATATTAATATCAACGCTAGTGGGCGAACCTACAGCGTCAATACCATTTTTATATGCTAAATATCCATCAGCAGTAAGAGTACTTACATCAAATCCTTGAGTATTAGTTTCAGTAATACTTGTACCAGTTAATTCAGCCTTATTAGGATAAGTTCCATCAAATCCACCTTGGAATGGTACAACGAATTTCCTACTTTCAATATTAGTACTAGTAGATAAATCAATTGGTCCGGTATAAGTACCTGCATTAGAATCTTGATTATAATTACTTAACAAGAATTTTTTATTTAATCCTTGAGTAGCATCATTTGGAATAGGCCTTAAGTAATTCAAGTTATCTGTAGCAGATAAATCATAATCAAAACCGTAATGGATTCGCTTATTATATACACCTAAAGAATCATTTTGATTAGACTTATACTTAACAGGAGCAAATGCATTTACAAGTGTTTGAGCAGTGCCATTAGCATCTACAATAGTTCCTGTATAGAAATGCGCAGGTAATGTATTATATAACGCTTCATGTCCAAATGGTACAAGAGCGGTAGAATATACACCTTTATTTACTTTAGTATCTACTTCAACGCGTACATATTTAGATTGATTTTCAAAATCTCCGGCAGCTACGGCACGAGTATTTGCAGTATCAAAATAACGGTACTTGTCACCAATTCTCCTAGCAATATAATTTTTAGAGTTAGGATCTAAATTACATTGAGTATAAGTTTCAAGAACGGTAGGCTTTAGATCTGAATCTACAGTTGTAAAAGGCGAACCATAAATATTAGATTGATCTACAGCTCTTACGGTTACTGTGAAATCACCATAATCTGTACCTGCAACTGTTCCTGCTGCACGAATGTTTGAAATAGCAACTTTAACTTCATAATTAGCATTATTACCTTCAGACAATGTATGGAAGCGGAACAAACGATTGTTAACGCTATTAACTGTTTGAGAAATAATCCAAGGGGTAGAAGCATAAGTATGTTCTCCACCTGATTTTGCTGAAGTTGAAGTTTTAGTGCCACTAAATACAATAGATGCGGTAGTTAAGTCTGCAATTGAACCTGAAGGAAGGGCAGCAATCAGTTGATTTCCGCCTTCTGTAGTAGCATAATATGTAGTTGCAGTATTTTTAAATGCATTATACATATATACAGGGTCATTAGCTGTTTGACCTGTTTGTCCAAATACTTTAGTGAAAAAGTTTGCATCTGTAGCTACTAAACCATTAACTGTATAAGTTTTTTGTGCAGCTCCAGATCCGCTTAATACTAATGTTACTGAAGAAGTATAATTAGTACTTACTGCAGTATACGATGAAGATGCATTATCAAAAAACTGTACTGGGTTTGTTTTTGTATAATACGTTTCACCCGTTTGTTTTTTAGTAGGGTGTAATGTAAATAGTAACTGTGGACCAGATGCATTTGCAGTTACTTCAGCTGCGGTATATAATCCTGATGCAGCTAAAGAAGCTGATACGCTATCTTTTACTTTTGCTGAACCTGATGCATATACAGCTACAATACCTTGATTAAGGGCATACCCTTCTGAAGGCATTATACGTACTACGGTAGCGCGACCACCATTATTAATGTATTCTTTTACGGCATAAGGCATGTAATAAGTTGATTTCGTTTTACCAAATATTTGCTCAAATTCAGTAAAAGAATTAACTGCCGTGGGTACGAAAGCCGGTCCTTTTGTTGCAGGACCAACGAACGCACCGCCAATTTGTGCGACGCCCGCTGGAAGGAATGTTAAATCCTTTTCATTGGTAAACACTCCAGGGCTTATTATTCTTTCTGACATTGTTCTCCTAATTTAAATTCTTTTAGATTAATTTATAATAATTATGTTGAATGGAACAAAAAAAAGGGGCTTTCGCCCCTTTTGTAAAGTTATTTTATTATTATGCTCCGAATGTTGCTCCTGTTGGAAGAATATTGAAGTCAATAATAATAAATTCTGCGGTTCTTGTAGGTTGTAAATAAATTTGACCATACAATATACCACGATCAATTAAGTCCGGAGTATTGTTTGAATCATCCATTACAACTTTGAAAGCATATACACCGCTTCTTTGTTGAACTGATTCCATATATGGATTAACAATATTAAGGAATCTGTTACGAGTAGCGGAAGTATTTTGTTCAAATACAAGATATTGAGAAGCAGACGCAATAAACTTCTTAAGAGCAATTAACAACCTACGTACATTGATACGATCAAGTGCACTTGGTTTAGCTTGAAGTGTCTTTTGTCCCCATACTGCAAATCCAATATTTGGAATAGTAGCAATAGGATTAATACGGTTATCATATAAAGTATCAATATCTGAACGATTTAAACGAACATATACATCAGATACTCCTAATCCACCCCTATTAAGACCTGCAGGTGCAAACCATTGTTCACCTACTTTATCATTAAATGCAAGTACACCTGGTATTACTACGGTCGGTGGTACCCATACTGGACGATTTGTTGATGGGTCTGTTACTTTAACCCATGGATAATATGTAGCTGCATAATTAGAATCCCATGCAGCAACTTCATCTACAGTCTCTTGAACGGTAGCATCGATACCCGTAGCATCGAATATAAAGAACGTATCACCACGATCTTGAGCTACTTGTTCTGCATAAGAAACAATAGTTGAGTGATATTGATAAATAATTCCGGGCATCACCAACATGTTAATATCAACACTAGTAGGTGATTTAACTGCATCAATACCTTTCTTAAATTCTACATATCCGTTAGTAGTTAATGTAGAGAAATCGTATCCTTGAGAATTTGTTTCGGTAATATCTGTACCTGTAGATAAAATTCTGCTAGGATAAGTTCCATCAAATCCGCCTTGGAATGGTACCATAAACTTACGAGTATCTATAGAAGTAACGGAAGTTAATCCAATAGGACCTGCTCCACCTGGGGCGTTAGCAGATTGACTAAAATTACTTAATAAGAATGCGGTATTTGCTCCTATAGTCGCACCATTAGGAATAGGCTTAAGATAATTCAAGTTATCTGTATTTACAAAGTCATAATTGAATCCGTAATATACGCGCTTATTATATACTCCTAAAGTATCGTTTTGATTTGATTTAAACTGCGCAGCTACAAATTCTGTTCCGGTTGGATAGAAAGAAGAAGATAATGTATTTAATAAAGCAGCATGACCAAATGGTACTAAAGTTTCTGGATAAGCTCCATCAGTAACTCTTGTATCTACTTCAACACGAATGTATTTAGATTTATTCGGGAAATCACCAGAAATAACAGTACGTAAATTTGCAGTATCAAAATACTCATATCTGTCACCTATTTGACGAGCAATATATTTTTTAGATGTAGGATCTAAATTACATTGAGTATAAGTTTCATATACGGTAGGTTTAAGATCAGAGTCTACTGAAGTAAATGGTGAACCTAAAATTCCGCTTTGATCTACTGCACGAACTACAACAGTAAAGTCACCAAAAATTGTACCTGGTACAGAACCTGCAGGACGAATATTTGCAATACCTACTTTAACTTCGTAGTTAGCGTTAGTTCCTTCAGATAAAGTATGGAATCGGAATAATTCGTAATTGGTATTATTTGCAGTTTGAGAAATAATCCAAGGGGTAGAAGCGTAAGTATGACTTGCACCTGATTGAGTTGAAGTGCGAGCTCCGCTAAATGTAATACCTCCTACTGTAGTAGTAAATGTAGTAGCTCCTGCAGTACCGCTAGCGGCAGATGCAGTGGCAGGGAAATTAACATACAAATAACCGTATTCGTCAGAAGTTTCAGGATTTTGAGCAAAAATTTTGCTAATAAAATTATTTGATGTTGTAGTTAAACTTGCAGTATAAGTACTATTTGCTCCTACTGTTCCTGCTAAATTTAATCCTACCTGTCCTTGTGCTTCAACTGTTGATACTGTAGATGTTTCAAATATATTATTTGTTCCATTATAATCATTAGATCCAGTTACTTTTTGAGTAGGATGTAATGCAAATAATAATTTATTATTAGCTCCGTCATTGGCATATACACCGACAATACCTGACTTAAGAGCATATCCGTCAGAGTTCATAGTACGAACTACAATAGCACGGCCGCCATTGATTACATATTCCCTAACTGCATAGGGCATATAAAAGTTTGAATTTGTTTTTCCGAATACTTGTTCAAATTCGGCATAAGATGTTATAGGTGTCGGTACATAAGCTGGTCCTTTTGTGGCCGGCCCGATAAATGCACCACCTATTTGTGCAATGCCTGCAGGTAAGAACGTTAAGTCTTTTTCGTTCGTAAATACCCCAGGACTGATTATCGCTTGTTCAATTACTGCCATTGGTCTCCTAAATTTTAAAGGTTTTAAACTATTAATAAATATGTTTAAAAAACTTCAAAATTTAAGAAATTTCTCCCGTAGTTAAATTAATTGTAGCGTTACCATATTTTTCAGTTAATTGATTTGTTAAGCTAAATTCTTTTTCTTTTAAAGAATAAAAATCAGTTTCTAATTGTTTTTCTAATGAATCTAAACCTGTAATTTGAGACTGTAAATTTAACTTTTCAATTTTAATTTGTCCAAACTTATCTACAATTTCTGTAAGCTTAGTAGATAGTTCTTGTATAGAAGATAATTCTTCTTCCGTAAGCTTTTTTGCTTGTTCTGATAAATTTTGATTTTGAGTAACCATATTATTTTATAATAAATATTGATTGTTATGATTTCTTTTGATATGTTCTCGGACGTATACGCGATTCTGCATTTGTTCCCATTACTCGTTTTCTACGCTCTGCAAATGTTTCATTTAACGGTTCAATAGGCACATCAGTCTCTGTAGCAATTTGCGTAGTCGTTCCATAATATTTTTCAGTTCCACTAGAGTCGCCCATTCTATCAGGAATAAGATGTCCGTGCGTTCTAAATCCCATAGTACATCTAACTAACCTATCGCTACCTATATCATTAACAGATTCAAATGCGGGAGCATCTACATATGTAATAAACTTATATGCATCGCCCCATGCTTTACCTCCGTACATAAATAACTGTTCAGTTATTTCATTAAGTTGTTCCATATGAGTAGACCAACAAAATACATCATAATTTACTGAAACGAATTTAGGCCAATCAATAGCATAAAATTCTTGCTTAGGTTTAATATTATTATAAACAGAAAACCTATCGTATCTATTTTGTTCCGTATATCGTTTTTCTAATAATATACGATTACCTGTATTTTCTATTGCGCCACGTAATACATCGTTACCGGATAGGTCCATACGTTCTTCTACTGAAGACCGTTTTAACATAATTAGCGGAGTCATTATCATCCCATTTTTATCTCTTAAATACCCATTCCGTTGTGCCATTGCCCATTTTTCTCCCGAGCTAAATAATACAGGAACGGATATTTGCATATTATCATCTGATATTAATGGACGTATTTCATTTTGAATATACCATTTTACTGCATAATCAATATCATATAAATTTGTAGCAATTTTACGAACTTTATCTCCAGTACGTTTAGTTTGATACGATCTATTTGTTCCTCTTACACTTTCGTTTTGAGAAAACGTACTTTCTGTTTTAGTTAATTTTGGTTTCATGTATTGCCTTATTATACGTTATTAGGTAAAGTTATATCATTACTTCCATTTAACCCATTATCAAATCTCGATTGTACAATATTAAGATTTGAAGAATTTGTCATATGGCCTGTACAAATAATAGATATATTATATCCGTGCGTATCTCCGCCGAACCACATTTCAGGATCGCGACCCATAAAACGTTGATTTTGTACTACCGTATCTATTTCATACATTGCTGCATTATGTTCTATAATATCTCCTACTTGTGGCACTATATCTAAATCTAATAATTCGTCACGTAAAAATGCTAATGTAATTGGTTGAGTTACGTTAGGACCAAAGTCATCTGCATTCCATTCTTGATCTTCTTTTTGTATTAATACATGAGTTAATACAGGAGGATAATATACTTTAGATCTTGCTTCATCGTATATATTAACTTTAGTTTCATTTACATGAAATTTATAGTATAAAACTTCTACGTCTATTACACGATAAATTATTTCTTTGTTTATTTTACGAAACATATCCATGTCTCGTATGCCGCCGAATAGTGCCATATTATCCTATGTATATACTTAAAGGAATTTTTCCTAATTGTTCTTGTAAATACGTAGCTTCGTTATTTAATTTTTCCATTTGAGTAGTACGTGACGTAGCTTCTAAATTTTCTCGTAATTGTGTCACTAAAGCTTCTTGTTCAGCTTTACCTTCAGATACTAACGAATCTCCATTTAATGTTACTTCTGCTCCTGGAATAGGCACATTAGAATATTTATTACGTATATTTCCTAATACTTCTTTTGCAAGTGCTAATGTATATTTAAAAATCCATTGTTTACCCGGATCATTAATATCTGTATAAGTTAATTTAGAATAAGGTGCGTTACTAAAATCAGATATAGAACCTGTAGGATTTGCAAATAATAACGCATCTCTATCTTCTGTAGTTATATATTGCATCCATAAAGTAAAATCATATGGAGGAATAGGAAATATTTTAAATCGCGTACCAGTTAATTCAAAACTATATCCGGAACGTCGAATCATATCATTAAATTCAATAGCTTGTAATCGCAATAAATCATGATATAATGGCATTAATACAAATGATACTGCAGGCGAATAATTACCCCATCCAAACGTTTCTAATAATTGTTGAGAGCCTGCACCAGTACCTGCAAAAGGATCAAAATATCTAACAAGTGCGGGTGGCGTATAATGAAATACTCGTTTAATTTCTAAATGTTTATTTACATCTCCGGTAGTTTCTAAAGCTAATTCAGATAAGTCATACGTTTGTTTATTAGCTTTAATTTCTAATGAAGCAGATTTATAAATAATTTGGCCGCCATATCCTGCTTCTGTTCCATATCCTTTAGATATTCCAATTAATCTACCTAAAGTAGGTTGTATTGCTCTTCCATTTAACGTAGTTCCTGTAGATGCTCCTTGTAAAAGAAACATATTATCGCGAATATTAAATTGATTTACTTGATTAGAATATTCAGTAACCGCTTCTTCAAAACACGTATAAAAATGAATATCTTGAAGTTCTACATCCATTATAGGATATCCTAGCCTACGAGCACACCAATTTGCAACTTTATCTGCGCTAGACGTAAAGTCATTATCAGCATCATAAAATCCAAAAGGGGTATCTCCTGTAGAGAAACTAGATGATCCTGGCCATATAGGTACAGAAATTGCCATTACTAATCCTTTTAATAATAAATATTACTGTAAGGAGATAAACAAATTTGTATCTGTAAAATAAAATAATCCTATTTGGCTAGGAGGATTAATAGGATCTATGTTACCATATGATGTTAATCCGAAAGATCCAGTAATATATACAGACCCAGTAATATATTGATTTCCTATAAATGTATTTGACCCTGTCGTTGCAAAAGAAGCAGACTTGGCTACAAAAATCGGATCGGATTCAGTACCGCCAGGACCGACAGCTACTCCGTTAAGAGTCAAACTACCGTTAATATTTAAACTGCCAGTTATGCCATAACTACCCGATAACTGTTTTGTATTAATCCATAATGAACCACTCTTGGTAAGCAAGTCACCGTTAGTATCACCGATTATTCTAACATTGTGCAATTCCTCTATCTCATATCCATTTTGAATGTCGACATAGATTACACCGGCATTTGTAGAATTACCAACAATGACCTTACCAAGTCTGACATCATGTAATGGTGCTTGTGGTTTTGTTGTTGTATATTGTCCGCTAGAGGATAGATACAATGATACACCGGCAGGAATACCAGAAGTGTTAACTTCTCTTATTAGACCTCTAGTAACAACATAGCCATTAGTATTGCCTCCCGATCCAACAATATCGTGCATTACAAATCCTAATGTAGTTGCTGAATCATTTTCATCGGTATAACTTGCCGTTGCTATTCCAGGACGAGTTCCAGATGAACCTGAAATATAAACCACTCTACCTTTTGGTATAGTAACTCCAGTTTGGTTTACTACACGAACTACGTTCTGATGACCTAACTCAATTACAGATCCATTGACATCTGTATCTAATCCTAATGTTTTTGTATCGTCTACCCAATGCAATCTACCAGTGTTAAAAGTAGGTAATCCTGCAGGTATGTTTGGATTAAAGTCAATCCAATTAAGAGTAGATATATATGCTTCTGATATGGACCCACTAATTAAAATAGAACCGGTTAATGTTAATGTGGATGATGCACTATTAAATAACAGTTTATTGGAGCCTTGAAATGTACTAGCTGAGTTAAATTGTATAGACCATAATCCTCCACCAGGATTAGTTACCGTAACTCCTGGTACATACGATGCAGTTAAAGCATTAGTAACATTAATAGGTAAAAAAGAAACTAACGAACCAGTACCATCGGTTACCTCACCGCTACCTGATAACTGAAGTAACCGTTGAAAAGTGCTGCTAATAAATTGGCCTGTAAAATCATTCGATGCCATTTATTTATTTTAGTTTGTTAATTTTAAAATCACTTTATCAATTAACTGTTTACGTTGAGATTCTGTTAATTTATATTTTTGAATGAATATATATCCTAATTTATTTAATAGCTTTGTATTTTCATTTAAATTGCTCACCGTAACTTTATTCTTAACTAATAATTTATAAAATTCTTCTGAAAGTTTATTAATTTTATTTACGGTTGTTTTAACGTTATTATTTTTCACTTCTGATACCATTATTTTTTTAGTATTTGAAAAATCTTCGGGTTCTGCA
>Ga0222713_10002460_pt1 | contig 19821 bp, 17 predicted proteins | sample C33_649DmetaG_FD_165061 | JGI IMG/M metagenome (GOLD analysis project Ga0222713, IMG submission 165061) | Estuarine water microbial communities from San Francisco Bay, California, United States - C33_649D | ecosystem: Environmental > Aquatic > Marine > Unclassified | place: USA: California...
GCTATCTGCTGTATTTGTTCCCTTAATTGTTCAATCTTTTAGGCAGGAAGATGGTGGAAGTGCATATATCAGCCGCCTACTTTCATTAATTGCATCAGCGCTACTCTTTATAACAATTGCAGCGATGTTGCTAGCTCCATTGTTAATTTCACTCTATGCCCCAACTTTCTCAGGGCGCTCCAGAGATGTAACCCTTGCTTTTGCTCTCTACTGTCTGCCGCAGATTCTCTTCTACGGCCTATATGGAATTTTGGGCCAGATTGCCAATGCCAAAGAAAAATTTGGACCAATGATGTGGGCTCCGATCGCTAATAATCTCCTCGTTATTGCCCTCTTCTCCTACTTCATCTCAGTAACAGATGAGATCTCACTAGAGACAATAAGTGATTCACAGATTGCTCTACTCGGCCTGGGAAGCACAGTAGGAATTGCGCTACAAGCGCTAATTCTTATTCCGACTCTAAAGAAATCTGGGTTAAAACTCTCTTTCCGCAGGGATTGGCGGGGGGTTGGCCTTGATAAGGCAATGAGGCTTGCTAGTTGGGCTTTTATATTTGTTCTTATCTCACAGATTGGTTTTCTTATAACGGTAAATCTTGCAACTCGAGCTGCTGTTTTAGCGCAAGAGCAAGGAATTGATTATGGAGTTGGTTATACCCCATATGCCAATGCTTACTTGGTTATGTTGCTACCGCATTCAATAGTTACTATCTCCATTGTCACAGCTCTGCTTCCTGGTTTATCCAAGTTAGCATTTGATAAGAAGTTATCTGAAGTTAGAGATCAGTTGAGTAAAGCGCTTCGATTAACTGCCATTTTAACTATCCCAGCATCACTCTTCTTCTTCTTCTTTGCAGAGGAAATTGCTAACGCAATATTCTTTGGTATTTCAGAGCAATCTGCAGAATATATTGGACGAGTTCTTGCTGCTATGTCTCTTGGTTTAATCCCGCTTTCAATAAATTTAGTGTTAATTAGAGGGCTAAATGCCTTTGAAAATACTAAATATCAGGTGATTTCAAATTTAGTTATTAACTTAGTTGCTTTAACAATTAGCACTTGGGCTTTCTTAAATCTAGATGTTGTGGATATAACAGTGGGACTTGGAGTAGCTCTTGCAATTAGTTATTGGGTGGGAATTGTTTGCACCTACTATTTACTACGTAGGTATTCAGGGCCACTTAACATCACCTCTTTACTACTCTTTCATAGCAAGGTTGCTCTCATTGCGCTCACTTCTTGCTTAGCCATCTCAAGCTTGCTATCAAGGCTTGATTTGGAGGGGAATCTTTTCTCATTACTCATTGTTCTCTTAAGCACATTTGCCCTCTATCTTGCGATAGGGCGAGTGTTAAAGGTTTCAGAGATTAGCCAAGTATTAAAAGTTCTATTACGAAGGTAGGGTGCTCTAGTGAGCGTTGATTACGAGAAAGTCCATGAGTTAGTAATTGTTGGATCTGGCCCCGCTGGTTATACCGCAGGGGTTTACGCCGCTCGAGCTCAATTGGACCCAGTTCTCTATGAAGGTTCAGTAACTGCTGGTGGAGCTTTGATGAATACCACTGAGGTAGAAAACTTCCCAGGATTTAAAGATGGAATTATGGGGCCTGATCTTATGGATCAGATGAGAAAACAAGCCTCTCGCTTCGGAGCTCAATTAGTAACCGATGACATCACTGAGACGAAATTAGATTCAGATGTAAAAGTATTAACAGATGGCTCTGGAAATACGATTAAAGCTCGCGCTGTGATTCTTGCTATGGGTTCTGCATATAAGGAAATTGGTTTAAAGAATGAGAAGCGCTTATCAGGGCGAGGTGTTTCTTGGTGTGCTACTTGCGATGGATTCTTTTTTAAGGAACAAGTTATTGCTGTTGTTGGTGGGGGAGATTCAGCAATGGAGGAAGCTAATTTCTTAACTAAGTTTGCTAAGAAAGTAGTTTTAATCCACCGTAGAGATCAGCTTCGCGCATCAAAGATTATGATTGAGCGCGCTAAGGCAAATCCAAAAATTGAATTCCTGCTTAATACCGAGGTAATAGATGTATTAGGTGAAGATAAAGTTACCGGCCTTAAGCTTAAGAACACTGTTACTGGGCAGGAAAGTGATGGCGACTTCACTGGTTTATTTGTTGCTATCGGACATCTTCCAAGAAGCGAATTAGTTGTTGGTCAAGTAAAGACAAATGCTGAAGGTTATGTCTTAGTTGAATCTGGCTCCACTAAAACCAACCTATCTGGGGTCTTTGCCTCAGGTGATCTAGTTGATTTCACTTATCGCCAAGCAATCACTGCAGCTGGATCTGGCTGTCAGGCGGCTTTAGATGCTGAGCGATTCCTAGCGGGACACTAGAAAAGAAAAAGAAATTCCTTTAATAAAGAGATAAAGTTCTCAAATCAATATCAAATAGAGAGGCAATAAGAAGATGGCAACCGAGAAAGTAACTGCAGAAAACTTTGATGCGATGGTGCTGAAGAGTTCAACCCCAGTATTAGTTGATTTCTGGGCTGAGTGGTGTGGTCCATGCCGAGCAGTAGGCCCAATTTTGGAAGAAATTTCTAATGAATATGGCAGCAAAATTAAGATTGTTAAGCTCAACACCGATGAAGAAGGCTCTATTGCTATGAAATATGGCATCAACTCAATCCCAACAATGAATGTATTTGTTGGTGGCCAGGTTGTTAAGAGCATTGTTGGCGCTCGCCCTAAGCCAATGATTCTTAAAGAGCTCTCTGAGTACATCAACTAAAAAGCGATGATTAAACCCGGCGATCACGGGGATGTTGTAACTGATGTTACAAACACCCTCCATCGCCTTGGTTTCATTGCAAAGGCAAGTGAGATCTTCTCTGATGAGGTAGGCCAGGCTGTTCGCGCTTTTCAACAAGAGCGCGGCTTATCTGTTACTGGTCTTATTGATGAAACTACTCAAGTTGCTATAAATGAAGCGCGCTGGAAGCTTGGTGATCGCTCACTTAAAGTAAGTGAACCAACTATGCGCGGTGATGATGTGGCATCTCTTCAGAGCCGTTTAATTGAGATGGGATTTAATCCAGGAAGAGTCGATGGGATCTATGGAATTGCGAGCGAAGCTGCAGTTAAAGACTTTCAAAAATCAGTTGGCGCAAAAGTTGATGGAATCTGCGGGCCTGCAACAGTAATTGCGCTGATGCGTTTACTTCGCACAGTTACTGGAGGAGCCCCCGCTCTACTTCGCGATCAAGCAAGTAGGGAAAAGCGTGGGCCAGCACTTGCCGATAAAGTAATTGTTTTAGACCCTAGCTCTAGAGCTGATATCGCAGAGTTCACCTTTGATCTAGCTCAAAAGATCGAAGGAAGACTTATTGCTCTCGGCGTCTCTGTATTTCTAACTAGAGGTTTAACTACCGCGCCAAGTGAAGATGAGCGAATAGCTTTTACAAACAATACTTCAGCTGATCTATTAATCTCACTTAGCGTTGATCGACACAGTAGTGGAGCTGCTAATGGACTTGCTACTTATTTCTATGGAAGTGAGACCCATGGGATTCACTCAATTGTTGGTGAGAAGTTTGCAACTATTGTGCAGCGAGAGTTGATTGCTAGAACCGACTTATCAAATAATAGAACGCATGCGAAAACCTGGAACTTGCTCCGTTTAACAAAGGCCCCAGCGGTGCTGTTAGATATTGGCTTTATTTCAAATCCAAAAGATTCAAGCAGATTAGCAGACCCAAATTTTCGTGATGTAATAGCTGAAGGTTTAGTGGTTGCTATCCAAAGAATGTATTTATCTGCAGAGCAAGATGCAAAGACTGGAACCTTGCGCCTAGAGGATCTGCGCAGAGCTGGAATAAGAAAGTAAATCTGCGCCAAGTAAGCGAGTAGTTATGGCAGACTTCGCCAATGAATTCATCCTCATCTGATGGTCTAGAGCGTTATCAGACGCACGAACCAGAGAACTTGCAAGAGCGTTATGCCCATCGGGCCGCTCATATGAAACCAAGTGAAATCAGATCTTTATTTGCAGTTGCATCCAGACCTGAAATTGTTTCACTCGCCGGAGGAATGCCGAATTTATCTGCAATTCCCATGGATATGATGGCTGGAATTGTTGAAAAGTTAATAAGAGAAGATGGCCAAGAGGCGCTTCAATATGGAAGTGGGCAAGGACACCCCCAGCTTCGTGAACAGATCTGTGATGTGATGGCTCTTGAAGGAATTAAGGCTAATCCCGATGATGTTTTAGTTACTACTGGCTCCCAGCAAGCTTTGGATTTAATTTCCAGGATCTTTATAGATCCAGGCGATGTGGTTTTAGTTGAAGCGCCTTCATATGTTGGAGCCCTTGGAACCTTTGCTCAATATGAAGCAAGTGTGGTTCACGTAGAGATGGACGAAAATGGGCTTATCCCTGAAGCGCTTCGTCAAGCAATTAAGACTTTGAGATATCAAGGACGAAGAATTAAGTTCCTATATCTAATTCCAAATTATCAAAACCCAGCTGGAGTATTACTACCTGCGGATCGAAGAAGTGAGATCCTTGATATCTGTCGCTCTGAGAAGATTTTTATCGTTGAAGATAATCCCTATGGCCTCCTTGGCTTTGATCGCCCATCACCAAATGCGATGAGGGCTGAAGACTCAGAAAATGTCATCTATCTCGGTTCTTTCTCCAAAACGATAGTTCCGGGATTTCGAATTGGCTGGGCTTTAGTTCCCCAATCTTTGAAGGAGAAGCTAGTTATCGCATCGGAATCATCGATTCTCTGCCCATCAAACTTCTCTCAAATGGCTATCGCTAGCTATCTAGCTAATCAACCTTGGCGCGAACAAATTGCTTCTTTCTGCGCTCTCTATAAAGTTAGGCGAGATGCCATGCTTTCCGCTCTCGATGCCTATTTTCCAAAGGCAGCAACATGGACAAATCCTGCCGGTGGTTTTTATGTCTGGGTCACTCTGCCACCTGAGATAGATACCAAAGCTATGGTTCCAAGGGCAATTGCAGCCAAAGTTGCCTACGTTCCAGGAACAGCATTTTTTGCTGATGGTTTTGGATCTTGGTCGCTACGTCTCTCATATTGCTATCCAACTCCTGAGAGAATTACCCAAGGAGTTATGGCTTTAAGTAAAGTGGTTGAACAAGAGATGTTAAACCGCGGAATTACTAACTAATAACTCCCACAATTCTCTGTAGGTCTTGACCATCTGCATATTCAATAACAATCTTTCCACCAGTATTACTTCCAGCAATTGTGACCCTAGTATCTAGCGCCCCCTCTAAGCGCTCAACAAGTTCGGTATACTTTCCATCACTTGTCTTTGTTTTACTCTTCTTTGATTTCTTCTGCTCAGGGTTGCTAAGAGCAATTAGCTCTTCAATAGCTCTAACACTTAAACCCTCGCTAACAATCTTATTTGCAAGTCGCTCCATCTCATCTGTGGAGTTAAGGCCAAGAAGCGCCCTGGCATGGCCTGCGCTTATAGTTCCAGCTGCTAATCGTTTCTGAACCGATGGCGGTAGGTTTAATAACCTTAAGGTGTTGGTAATCACTGGGCGAGATTTTCCAAGTCGCTCGGCTAGTTCATCATGGGTAAAACCAAAGTCACTTAACATCTGGTTATATGCCGCAGCCTCTTCTAGTGAGTTTAAATTGCTGCGATGAATATTCTCAACTAGCGCTTCACGTAATAATTCGTTATCGCTAGTTTGTCGGACGATAACTGGAATATTTACTAGACCTGCAAGTTTGGCAGCTCTATAGCGCCGCTCTCCCATTATTAACTCATATTGATTTTCACCAATCTTTCGCACAACAGGTGGTTGCAGGATTCCGATCTCTTTAATTGATGCTGCAAGTTCATCAAGTGCTGAGTTATCAAAGACAGTTCTTGGCTGTCTTGGATTAGGTTTGATCCAAGATAACGGAATCTCATTTCGCTCGCCAACTGTTTCATTACTTCCCACGCGATTAATTGGAGTTGGTATAAGTGAATCAAGATTTCTTCCTAGGCCACCTCTTTTGCTGCTCATTAACCAACACCTTTCTCGCTATTTGAATTAGATGAAGGAGCGCCGCGTCTTGCAATCTCTCTTGCAACAAGTCCATATGCTTCAGCGCCATTTGATGCTGGGTCATAGGTCATTACTGTTTGCCCATAAGAGGGAGCCTCTGAGATACGGACTGCTCTTGGAATTGGAATATCGATCAATTCAGTGTTGTAATGTTTTCTCACCTCTGAAGCAACATCATTAGCTAGCCTTGTTCTGCCATCAAACATAGTAAGTAAGATAGTTGTTAGTTTTATATTTGGATTTAAATGTTCTTGAATTAATGAAACTGTGTGAAGAAGTAGTGTTAAACCTTCTAGCGAGTAATACTCACATTGAATTGGAATTAATAACTCTTGCGCAGCAACTAGAGCATTAATTGTCAATAAACCTAAACTTGGTGGACAATCAATAATTACATAATCAAATCTCTCGCCTTTATTTGCTGCATCAAGTAAGTAATTATTTAAAGATTTTTTTAGCCTCATCTCCCTTGCAACCATTGGAACTAATTCCACTTCAGCATTTGCAAGAGATTGTGTTGCAGGAATTACTTCAAGGCTTGGGTAGCCTGGAATTTTTAGCGCTGCAGATTGCATTGGTAGATCTTTAATAATTACTTCATACATCCCGCTTACTTCATCCCTTGAAATCCCAAAAGCGGTGCTCGCATTTCCTTGAGGATCTAGGTCGATTATTAGGGTTTTTAAGCCCCCCATAGCTAGAGCTGCTGCCACATTGACTGCGGAGGTGGTTTTGCCGACCCCGCCCTTCTGGTTGGCGACAGTAAAGATCCGAGTAGTTATCGGTTTAGCCATAGGCTCTCGGAAGCGCTTAGTTCCGATTACCTGCCTAGGGGCCGATGTTTCACGTGAATCACTCACGCCACCTAGTTAACCAGCCTTGACCGCCTCAATGATGCGTCCAGTCGGCAAGTCATCGAGATTTATCTCGTGTAGTTGATGGGATTTGAACTTTTTGAGGTTAGTTGTAGCCATCTCTTGGGCTGCCGACTCCCCTTTGATGGCAAGAAGTGATCCTGCTGGGGCAATTAGGTGCCAGGTGCTCTCAATTAAACGAGGAAGTGGGGCAACTGCTCTTGCTAAAACGTAGTTATAGCTACCTTTCACCGATTCAGCCTTAGCTCTGATGACCTCAACATTGTCGAGCTTTAAAGCCTCAATTACTTCATATAGAAATTCAACCCGTCTTTGAAGGGGTTCAATTAGGCTGACTTTGAGCTCTGGGCGAGCTAGAGCAACCACGATTCCAGGTAGGCCAGCTCCAGAACCAATATCTGCCACCTTAGCCCCCCTCATTGAAAGCAGGGTTACTACTGGAAGGCAGTTTTCAATATGGCGCTGCCAGATCCGCTCCCCTTCAGCTGGGCCAATTAAGCCCCGCTCAATAGCGGTTGTTGCTAGGAGCTTTTCGAAAGCTAGGGCCTCTTCGGCTCTCTCTGGGAAGTATCGCTTTGCCCTAGTTTCACGTGAATCAATCAGGCTGGCATCACCACAACGCAGCGATCTGGGTCTTCGCCTTCAGATTCACTACTTAAGCCGATCTTCTGGATGGTGTCATGGATGACTTTTCGCTCAAAGGCATTCATTGGGGCGAGCTTTATTGGCTTGCCCTTGGATTTGACCTCATCAGCTGTCTCTTCGGCTAGTTTTGCAAGGGCGCTTTTTTTATCAGCTCTAAACCCATCGATATCAAGCATCAATCGGGAGCGTTCACCTGTTGCTGTTTGAACAGCTAGGCGAGTGAGCTCTTGAATAGCATCTAATACCTCTCCATCCCCGCCTACTAGGTGGGTTAGGTCGCCGCCTTCAATAACTAGCGCTGCTCGCTCATTTTCCACGCTGATCTCTATATCACCATCAAGATCTGCGATATCAAGTAAGCCCTCTAGGTAGTCGGCAGCGATATCGCCCTCTTCTTCAAGGCTTGTCACTACAGTCTTCTCTTCGCTCATATCTTCTCCTTCGTCTTTTGCCCCGTTTTGGGGCTTTTAATGCTATTTGCGCCTTTTCTTCTTTTTCTTCTTTGGTTGTTCTCTCTGCCCCATTGGTTTTGGCTCCTCTGTGGCAACTCCTCCGCCATTACTTTCACCCTCTGGCTCCTGGCCTGACTTCTTAGCTTTCTTTGCTTGGAGCTCCTCCCAGGCTGGCGATCCTGGGGTTGGGTTTCTCTTAATCACATAGAACTGCTGACCCCAGGTCCAGAAATTTGTTGTAGACCAGTAGATCAAAACTCCGATCGGAAAGTTAACTCCTGAGACAGCAAAAATAACAGGGAATAAATAAAGCATTATTTTCTGCTGCTGCAACATCATATTGTTTGAGGAATCTAGTTTTGGCATTCCTTTAACCATCAACTGACGCTGGGTAGTAAATGTTGTTAGCGACATTAAAAATATTAGAAACACTGTAACTATCTTTACTGTGCCATCAGATGATCCAAGGAATGTCTGTGAGATTGGAGCGCCAAAGAATTCTGCCTTTGCCATCTGCGCTGCAATTTCACTAGTTAAAACTCCGCGAGCTTGTGGTGGGTTTTTACCAATTCCATTAAGCACTGTAAAGAGTGCGAAGAATATTGGGGCTTGAGCCAGAATTGGAAAACATGAAGCCATTGGATTTGTCTTATGGGTCTTATATAACTTCATCAACTCTTCTGATTGCTTCTGGCGATCATCTTTATATTTCTGTTGAATCTTCTTCATCTCTGGAGCTAGGGCAGTTAGAGCTCGCTGAGATTTAATCTGTTTTACAAAGAGTGGAATCAAAATAGTTCTAATTAAAACAACAAGGCCCATGATAGAAAGAGTCCATGTGACTCCACTTGCTCCGCCAAATACCGGTGAGAGAGCTTTATGGATAGAGACCATAACTCCAGAAACAATCCAATAAAGCGGATCTAAAATGCCCATTTAGCTCACCATGCTTTCTGTCTCTTTATTTGATAGTAAAAAAGGGCCTATTTTCAGCGTTTTTGGCGGGTAATCAACCCCGCCATGGCTTAGTGGGTTACATCTAATAACTCTCCAGACACCTAGAGCTAGACCAAAGATATGGAAGTTTTTAATTGATTCATATGTATATTGGGAACAAGATGGATAGTACTTACACCTTGGAGCAAGTCCTGGCGCAATAAAATTCTGCCAAGTTTTAATTATTAAAATAAATGGAAGCATAAGTAAGTCAAGTAATTTATTAATCATCTTCCCGCCTTTTCATTTAACGCGGTAAATAACCTTGGGATTTCATTATGAACATTCTGCTCATGTTTAGTTGCTCTAATTACCACCATAGATTGTGGGGGAAGAATATGAAGGCTGCTTTTTGAAGCATGTCTTAACTGCCTTGTCACTCTATGGCGAATCACTGAGCCACCGATTGCTCTTGAGACAACAAAGCCAACTTTTGGAGATACGAGATTTGGCTCTTTGCTTAAATAACCAACAAGGCTCTTAGTTGTTGAACGAATTGGTGAACGAGTAACCCGCGCGAAGTCTTCGCGAGAAGTTAGGCGATTAATGGCTGCTAGCACGCCGGTTATTACAGCTTAGGCGGATATACGAGCGCGACCCTTAGCGCGACGGGCAGAGAGAACTGCGCGTCCACCACGAGTTGCCATACGAGCGCGAAAACCATGCTTCTTCGCGCGCCGACGATTATTCGGCTGGAAAGTACGCTTCATCTTCTTCTCTCACTCCTTTAAAAACAGCTTTTAATGGAAGCTGTCGGGATTGATCAGGTCTTGAGGTAATCGCGTAGCTGCGATTGGGGGCCACAAGAGCAGGGGGCAACGGTATCTGTTGACCTACCGATTTGGAAAACTGGGGATATCTTTTAGGGCATTTAGGGCCTTTGGGAAGATTTTGTGGATAACCACTTGCTTTTATTGGGATAAAGGCATACTTTCCGCCTCTATCCACAGGCAAGAAGGTTTTTAAGCTCTTTTCCCCAGAGATTAAGCCTAAAGTCGAAGTGTAGACCACAGCCTGTGGATAACTTTGTGGATATCTAGTGAGATGAGGGGTTATGTCGATTGCTGAACCAGGGGCCCTTGAAGCCAAGGAAATTGAGGCTGACCTTTTAGAGCTTTGGAAGGGAATTGTTGATTCTGTTGCTAAAGAGTCTCCGCAAAATCGCGCCTTTCTCACCCTCACTAAACCTTTAGGTTTATTAAAGAGCGATGGGGGATCAAATCTTCTCCTTGCCGCCCCTAATGTTTTTGCAAAGGATGTTTTAGAGAGCCGTTTAAAAGTTCTATTAAACGATGCGCTATCGGCCAAGATGGGTGAGCGAATAAATATCGCAGTAACTGTTGATGAATCTCTCGATGCCGATCTCTCTGTAGTTGAAGAGGTAGATGTAGAGGTTGAATCGCCAAGGGCAGGAACTGGGCGTCAAGAAATCCAGAGTAAAAGCTCTGATCAAACCCAGTTAAATCCTAGATATATTTTTGAAACTTTTGTTATCGGCGCATCTAATCGCTTTGCCCACGCCGCAGCTGTTGCTGTAGCTGAGGCACCTGCAAAGGCTTATAACCCGCTCTTTATTTATGGTGAGTCAGGCCTTGGAAAGACCCATTTATTACATGCAATTGGGGCTTATGCCAAAGAGTTATATGGCGGGGTTCGGGTTCGCTACGTCTCCTCTGAAGAGTTTACAAACGATTTTATTAACTCAATTCGCGACGACAAGTCTTCTAACTTTCAACGCCGCTATCGCGATCTTGATGTTCTACTTGTTGATGATATTCAATTCTTAGAAAATAAAGAGCGGACCCAAGAAGAGTTCTTCCACACTTTCAATACTTTATATAACGCTAATAAACAAATTGTTATCTCCAGTGATCGCCCGCCAAAACAATTAACTACCTTGGAAGATCGTCTCCGTTCTAGATTTGAGTGGGGTTTAATAACTGATATTCAACCGCCAGAGCTTGAAACACGTATTGCTATTTTAAGAAAGAAAGCTGCGCAAGATAAATTAAATGCACCAGATGATGTTTTGGAATATATCGCTTCGAAAATTTCCACAAATATTCGTGAGTTGGAGGGAGCGCTAATTCGTGTTACCGCTTTTGCTTCTTTAAATCGTCAGATAGTTGATATGAATTTAGCTGAGATAGTTCTTAAAGACTTAATCCCTGATGACTCAACCCCTGAAATCACAGCTAGTTTGATAATGGCCCAAACTGCCTCATATTTCAGTTTAACTTTAGATGATCTCTGTGGAACTTCTCGTTCACGGGTTTTAGTTAATGCCCGCCAGATCGCTATGTATCTCTGCCGCGAGATGACTGAGCTATCACTTCCTAAAATAGGTCAGACTTTTGGCGGACGGGATCACACCACTGTTATGCATGCAGACCGAAAGGTCCGCCATTTAATGGCTGAACGTAGATCGATTTTTAACCAGGTTTCCGAACTAACAAACCGGATAAAACTGCAGGCCAAGGCTTAATCTCTGAAATATCAGAGGTTGGGGATAACCTGTGGATATGTGTGGATAACCTGTTGGTAAAGGTGGGGTTTAAAAAGACCTTATTTTTCCAAGTGGTTTGTTTTAAGAGTTACTCACAGTTTTTACACAGAGAAGAGGTGGTTTAGATGAAGGGTAATACGGCTTTGAACTGCGCTTTTCTTTCTTTTCCACAGTTAAACCGCTTGGTTACTACTACTAACTTTATAGATAAGAAATCTCATCTCAGAGAACAGATCTTGATAAGAAGCTTTAAATTAAACCAACTATCTAAAGTAAAGACGAAAGAGTTAGGCTGAAGATTATGAAATTCACAGTAGATAGCGCAGTGTTAACCGATAGCGTTAATTGGGTTTCAAGGAGCCTTTCAACTAGGCCAATTATGACCGCGCTACTAGGAATTGTGATCGAGGCGGGAAGCGATATCACTTTAAGTGCTTCAGATTTAGAGACCTCTGCCAAGTCTTCATTCTCTGCAGATATAAAAGAAAAAGGAAGAGTATTAGTTCCAGGAAGGTTGTTAGCTGAAATTTCCAGAGCGCTACCAAATAAACCTGTCTCATTTAATCTAGATGGAAGTAGGGTTTTAGTAACAGCAGGAGCGGCTAAGTTTACTCTTCCAACACTTCCAATAAACGAATACCCAAATCTTCCAGTAATGCCTGATACCTCTGGAAATATCGCTAGTGATTTATTTGCAACCGCGGTTAACCAAGTAGCTGTAGCAGCTGGGCGCGATGATTCACTACCGACCTTAACCGGAATCCATGTTGATATTAATAAAGAAGTGATTACCTTTGCAGCAACCGACCGATACCGCCTAGCTGTTAGAGAAATTAACTGGAGCCCAAACAACCCAGAGGAAACAACAACTGCTCTACTTAGAGCAAGAACTTTGGCAGATGCAGCTAAAACAATTTCATCTAGTAAAAACATCTCATTCTCCGTAGCCCCAAATACCTCTAACGAGCGCTTAATTGGCTTTACAACAGAGCAGAAATCAATGACATCAAGGCAGCTAGATGGCGCCTTCCCTCCTTATCGCCACCTACTCCCAAGTGAAAGCATTGCAACTGCGGTAATTGAAGTTGCAGCGCTCTTAGATTCTGTGCGCCGGGTAGCTTTAGTAACTGATAAAACAGTACCGCTTCGTTTAAAGTTTTCAGATAACTCCCTTCACCTCGAAGCTGGCGCTGGAGATGAAGCAACAGCCACAGAAGAACTTCAAATCTCATATACAGGAGAGGCGATAGATATCGCTTTCAACCCGACATTTTTAGCCGATGGTTTAAATGCCCTTGGAACACCTTATGTAAATATTGCATTTACAGGATCTAATAAACCGGCGGTCTTATCAGGTAAAAATAAAGTAGATGGCGAGATAGATAGCTCTTACCGCTACCTTCTAATGCCCATGCGTTACGCCTCTTAATTAACTACCTTTAGAAATGTTCGTCTCCCATTTATCTTTAAAAGATTTCCGCTCTTATGAAAATTTAGAGCTTTCTTTAAAAGCTGGCCAAAATATTTTTATCGGGGAAAATGGAGAAGGCAAGACAAATATCATCGAGGCTTTAATGTATCTAGCTCTACTTTCATCCCACCGGATATCAAACGATCAACCTCTTATTAAATTAGGTAGTGAGCGCGCTTATATCCGCGCCAAAATCGAATCAGATGAGAGAACCACCCTTGTTGAGTTAGAGATAAATAATGGCAAAGCAAACCGCGCCAAAGTAAATCAAAATCCAGTACGAAGCCAGAAGGAATTATTAGGTTTAGTAAAGAGCGTTTGTTTCTCGCCAGAGGATTTAGATTTAGTTCGCGGTGACCCAAGTGAACGAAGGTCTTTTTTAGATCAACTTTTAATCCAACAGAGCCCGCGCCTTGCTGGTGTAATAAGTGATTATGAGAGGGCTTTAAAGCAGCGCAACTCACTACTTAAAAGCCGAGCACCCGAATCATCGCTTCGTGCATGGAGCGAACATCTAGCTACTTTTGGCGGTGAGTTAATAGCGGGTCGAATTAAATTAATTAATCAAATAGAACCGCTATTTCAAACAGCATATAAAAATCTATCAGCAAAAAAGCTAGCTAAATTGGGATATAAATCAAGCATCCCCGCACCTTCTTCAGAAAAAGAAGTAAATAAAGAGGTAATGTTAAAAGTAATAGAAGAGGTTAAATCTCAAGAGATAGAGCGAGGAATTTCTCTAGTAGGTCCACACCGCGATGACCTTATTTTAAACTTAGGCGATCATCCAGTTAAGGGTTATGCCAGCCATGGAGAGTCTTGGTCGATTGCTCTCGCCCTACGTCTAGCAAGTTATCAACTATTTATCGACGAAGGAGCAAAACCAATATTAATATTAGATGATGTTTTCTCTGAACTTGATGAAGGGCGACGAGAGAAATTACTCGAGATTGCAGATAGCGCAGAGCAGACATTTATTACAGTTGCTGTTGAGAATGATTTACCTAAAGCAATTCAAGGCGCTAAATTTAAAGTTGAGCTAGGCAAGGTTGTAAGTCTATGAAGCGCGATATCGCAAGGGAGCTCTACCGTTCTTATAAAAGCGGTTATAAAAAGAAGAAAGAGGTAGTTGAACAAGAGCGCAGCCTTAGCGGAGAGCCAGAGAAGATTTCAAACCTTATAAACGAGCTGGTTCAAAATAGAGAGTGGCGACAAGGAATTGCTGAGGGAAATCTTTTCAGTGATTGGGATCAAATTGTAGGTAGCGATGTCGCAGAACACACCACACCAATTACTTTATTTGAAGGAAAATTAACGATTCAAACCTCATCAACTGCTTGGAGCACACAACTTCGTTTAATAGAGAGCGAGCTTTTAAAGACAATTCGCAGAAGCTCTCCAGGAGCTTTAGTTGATGAGCTAGTGATCATGGGACCTCACGCCCCTTCTTGGAAGCGCGGCCTTAGAACGATCCGAGGGGCAAAAGGAGCTAGAGATACTTTTGGGTGATATACAAGGCTCAACTACCTTCTAAAAACGCGCCTAATCCACCAACAACGCCCTTTTTTGGCTATCTCTAATTTGATTTACCACTAGGATTTACCCCTGCCTAGCCCAATAAAGAGGCGAGAGTTGTCTCTGGCGGGGTCAAACTATTGATAGAACAGGGGCTCAGCGTGGCTGATAAGAAGGTGGCGCGGGCCTATGACGCCAGCGCAATCACCGTTCTAGAAGGCCTAGAAGCTGTTCGTAAGCGCCCAGGAATGTATATCGGCTCAACAGGTGAGCGAGGCCTACACCACTTAGTTTATGAAGTCGTTGATAACTCAGTAGATGAAGCTCTAGCTGGCCACTGCACCCATATCAGCGTTCTACTACAAAAAGATGGCGGAGTTCGAGTAAACGATAACGGTCGCGGAATTCCAGTAGATATCCATCCAATAGAAAAGAAACCAGCGTTAGAAGTTGTTATGACAGTACTTCACGCCGGAGGAAAGTTTGGAGATGGCGGCTACTCAGTATCAGGCGGCTTACATGGCGTTGGAATATCTGTTGTTAATGCTTTAAGTAGAGATCTAAGCGTTGTAGTTCAAAGAGATGGTTTTATTTGGGAACAGAGTTACAAATTAGGAGTTCCTAACTCCCCAGTTGAAAAAGGTGTTGCTACAAAAGAGATGGGAACTGAAGTTACCTTCTATCCTTCTGAGGAAATATTTGAAACTACAGATTTTTCATTTGAGATTTTATCAACCAGGTTTAGAGAGATGGCCTTTTTAAATAAAGGTCTAACTATCTCCCTGCGCGATGAACGAGCAGGCCATGTTGATGAAAAAGGCGAAGCGCTAGAAGTTAAATACTGTTATGCAGGCGGAATTGTAGATTTCGTTAAACATCTAAATACCACAAAAGGCGTTGCTCATAAATCAATTATCGCTTTTGAAACAGAAGATCTAAAACAGAAGATGTCACTTGAGGTGGCAATGCAGTGGAATACTACTTTTACTGAGTCGGTATATACCTTTGCCAATACTATTAATACCCAAGAGGGTGGCACGCACGAGGAAGGCTTTAGAACATCACTTACCTCGTTAGTAAATAAGTTTGCTGAAGAGTGGGGTTATGTAAAGAGAAAAGAAGATCGCCTTACAGGCGATGATATTCGCGAAGGGTTAACTGCGATTATCTCGATAAAAATAAGTGAGCCACAATTTGAAGGTCAAACAAAGACAAAGCTGGGAAACACAGAAGCTAAGTCCTTTACTCAAAAAACATTGAACGATGCAGTCGGCGCCTGGTTTGAAAAGAATCCTTCTGAAGGTAAAGAAATTGTAAGAAAAGCTATAGATGCAGCAACTGCTCGAATTGCAGCAAGAAAAGCCAGAGACCTATCTCGCAGCAGAAAAGGCCTACTTGAAGGTCGCGGTATGCCTGGAAAATTAGCTGATTGCCAATGGACCGAGCCTGAAAAGTGTGAGCTCTATATTGTTGAAGGAGATTCAGCGGGCGGCTCAACAAAAGGCGGAAGAGATTCTCGTTATCAAGCAGTTCTTCCAATTAGAGGAAAAATACTAAATGTTGAAAAGGCAAGAATTGATCGCGTACTACAAAACAATGAAGTCCAAGCTTTAATAACTGCTCTTGGCACAGGAATTCACGATGACTTTGATATCGCCAAACTTAGATATCACAAAGTTATTCTTATGGCGGATGCTGATGTTGATGGGCAACATATTAGAACACTGCTACTAACTCTTTTATTTAGATTTATGCGCCCACTAATTGAAAAAGGCTTTGTCTATCTAGCGTCTCCTCCACTATATAAAATCAAATGGGGTGGGAAAGAGCCAGTTCAATATGCATTCTCTGATAAAGAGCGAGATGGCTTAATTCAACTAGGGCTAGAGGCAGCAAAGCGTCTACCTAAAGAAGATGGAATTCAGCGCTTTAAAGGTCTTGGCGAGATGCCAGCAAAAGAACTCTGGGATACCACAATGGATCCAGCCCACCGCGTACTTATGCAAGTGACTCTAGATGATGCGGCTGCTGCTGATGATCTCTTCTCGGTTTTAATGGGCGAAGATGTTGAGCAGAGAAGACAATTTATTCAAAGAAATGCTAAAGATGTTAGGTTCCTTGATATCTAATGGAAAATCTTGATGAAAATAAAGTAGATCGCATTGAAATGGTCGATCTTCAAGTGGAGATGGCTCGCTCCTATCTTGATTATGCAATGTCAGTTATCGTCGGAAGAGCGCTGCCTGATATTAGAGATGGTTTAAAACCAGTACACCGCAGAGTTTTATATGCAATGTATGACGCTGGTTATCGCCCAGATAAGGGTTATTACAAATCATCACGCATCGTTGGTGATGTTATGGGTAATTACCATCCACATGGCGATGGAGCTATCTATGACACCTTGGTTCGTTTAGCGCAACATTGGTCACTTAGATATCCATTAGTTGATGGCAACGGAAACTTTGGATCTCCTGGCAATGATCCAGCTGCAGCGATGCGTTATACCGAAGCCCGTATGGCTCCTCTTGCAATGGAGATCATGCGAGATATCGATGAAGAAACTGTTGATTTCATTGCAAACTACGATGGACGAAGCCAAGAGCCGCTAGTACTTCCCTCTCGCTTCCCAAATCTATTAGTTAATGGTTCAGCTGGTATCGCTGTTGGGATGGCAACAAATATTCCACCGCATAATCTGCGCGAGATTGCCGGGGCTGTGCAATGGGCCCTTGATAACCCAGATGCGTCAAGCGAGGAAACACTTAACGCTCTTCTTGGAATTGTTAAAGGACCAGATTTTCCAACTAAAGGAATCATTGTTGGACGTCAAGGAATTGAAGATGCCTATCGCACAGGGCGTGGCTCCATTCAGATGCGCGCTGTTGTGGAAGTTGAAGAGATTAATAAGCGAACCTGTTTAGTAGTAACAGAGCTGCCATATCAAGTAAATCCCGACAACCTTGCGCTAAAAATTGCTGAGCTAGTAAAAGATGGCAAGATCAAAGGCATCGCTGATGTTAGAGATGAAGGCAATGAGCGCCTTGGTCAACGTTTAGTTATTGTGCTACGAAATGATGCCACCCCTAAAATTGTCTTAAATAATCTCTATAAACAAACACAACTCCAGGACTCTTTTGGAGCAAATATGTTGGCCTTGGTTGACAATGTTCCTAGAACACTACGCCTTGATGAGTTTGTCCGCTATTACATAACTCATCAAGTAGAAGTAATTATAAGACGAACAAAATTTAGATTAAAAGAAAAAGAGAAACGCGCTCATATATTAAGTGGTTACTTAAAAGCACTTGATGCCTTAGATGCTGTAATAGCTTTAATTAGAGCTAGCGCTACATCAGAGCAAGCCCGGGAAGGTTTAATTAAACTTCTTGAAGTCGATGAACTTCAAGCCAATGCCATCCTTGATATGCAGCTTCGCCGCCTTGCGGCACTTGAGCGTCAGAAGATTATTGATGAATTTGAAACCTTGATGGCTGAAATTAAAGATTTAAAGATAATTCTTAATGATCCTGCTGCTCAAAGAGTGATAATTAAAGAAGAGCTTAAAGAGATTGTAGATAAATATGGAGATGAGAGAAGAACTCAAATTGTTGCTGGCGATACTGATTTATCAGTCGAGGATCTGATTCCAAATCAAGATGTAGTTGTAACCATTACAAGGGGCGGATATGCCAAACGGACCAAAGCTGACCTTTATAGATCTCAGAGACGTGGTGGTAAAGGGGTTAAAGGGGCAGCCTTAAAACAAGATGACATAGTTGAACATTTCTTCACCGCATCAACTCATGATTGGCTTCTCTTTTTAACAAATCAAGGCCGGGTCTATAGAGCCAAAGTTCATGAGCTTCCTGATGCTGGACGTGATGCCAGGGGCCAGCATGTTGCAAACTTATTGGCATTTAAACCAAATGAAACTATCGCCTCTGTTATTGGTATTAACGATTACTCCTCGCTTCCATATTTAGTAATCGCCACAAAAGGTGGAATAGTAAAGAAGAGCCCGCTTAGTGAATATGACTCACCAAGAACTGGCGGCTTAATAGCAATCTCATTAAAAGATGGCGATGAGGTTGTGGCAGCCAGTGCTATTACTGCAAAAGATGAACTACTTTTAATTTCAAAGAAGGGAATGTCACTTCGTTTTACAGCAGATGATGAGTCCTTGCGTTCTATGGGTAGATCTGCAACTGGAGTAATTGGAATGAAATTTAGAAGTGGTGATGAATTGCTCACTATGGCAACAATTAGAAGCGGCGATGAAAAGAGTTTTGTACTAACAGCAACCGATGGTGGTTTTGGAAAGAGAACTGATATCAGCGAGTATCGTTTGCAATCCCGCGGCGGCATTGGAGTTAAAGCCGCCAAAGTTGATGAAGGCGCGCGAGGTGGTTTAGTAGGAGCGCTAATTGTTAATGAAAGTAATGAGATATTAGTAATAACCTCAGGAGGCGTAGTAATGCGCACCCCAGTTAAAGAAGTTCGCCAGACCGGGCGCGATACTCTTGGAGTTCGCCTAGTAAATCTTGATCAAGGCACCTTTGTAGTCTCACTAGCCAAGGTCAATGACGAGGATTAGAAAGTGAAAAAATAAGCGGAAAAAAAGTGCTATTTTTGCGCACGCCCGCAGGTCAGGTAGCCTTGCGCTTCCCGTTTTGCGGGCCTATAGCTCAGCCTGGTTAGAGCGCTTCCCTGATAAGGAAGAGGTCAGTGGTTCAAGTCCACTTAGGCCCACCATATCAACGCTCTTTTTTGCTGCGATATGGGGACTTAGCTCAATTGGTAGAGCACCTGCTTTGCAAGCAGGGGGTTAGGGGTTCGATTCCCCTAGTCTCCACATGGTTAACGATTCAATGCCGCCAATTACTCAAGCGACCCTGCATACCTCAATGGGCGATATTGTTATTGAGTTATTTCCAAATCATGCACCAAAAACAGTTGCAAACTTTGTTGAGTTAGCTGCAGGAATGCGCGAGTGGGTTAATCCAAATACTGGCGAGAAAACTAATCAGCCACTCTATGACGGAACAGTGTTTCATCGAGTAATCAAAGGTTTCATGATTCAAGGTGGAGATCCACTTGGAACAGGAACTGGCGGGCCTGGATATCGCTTCGCCGACGAGTTTCATCCTGAGTTATCTTTTACTAAACCATATCTACTAGCGATGGCTAATGCTGGCCCTGGAACAAATGGTTCACAATTTTTTATAACTGTTGCACCAACTACTTGGTTAGATCGCAAACATAGTATTTTCGGCGAAGTTAAAGATGAAGCAAGTCAGAAGTT
>Ga0222713_10002467_pt1 | contig 19786 bp, 22 predicted proteins | sample C33_649DmetaG_FD_165061 | JGI IMG/M metagenome (GOLD analysis project Ga0222713, IMG submission 165061) | Estuarine water microbial communities from San Francisco Bay, California, United States - C33_649D | ecosystem: Environmental > Aquatic > Marine > Unclassified | place: USA: California...
AAACAAAAAGAGTTGTGGCAATCTATGGGAGCTTCTATTGACTTTACTGATGAAGAGTTAGTAATGGCGGCACTATTCCATGACTTAGGTAAAATAGGTGACGGTGAGGTAGACTGCTATGTTCCTCAAACTGATAAATGGAGACAGGATAAATTACATGAGATGTATACTCCTAATCCTGAAATCGCATTCATGCTTATACCTGACCGTTCTCTTTTTATCTTACAGAAGTTTGGTATTAAGTTATCTCATAATGAGTATTTAGGTATCAGACTTCATGACGGAGTATTTGATAAAGCTAATGAAGCTTACTTCTTTAGTCATAATCCAGACTCTCGAATGAGAACTAATATCGTAAATATCTTACATTCAGCAGACTTTATGGCCTCCAAGGTAGAGTATGACTTATGGAAGAACAAAGGAGGTAATACAGAACCTAAGGTACAAAAAACAAAAGCTACTTCCGGACGTCCAGTTAATAGTTCAGAAGGATTAGCAGGTTTAATTAAAAATTTATAATATGACAATAGCAGTAGTTATTTTATCGTTGCTTTTCGCAACATCAGTATATGCGATTTACAATTTAATGCAAAAAGTTGAGAAGTATGAAGATGTCGTACAAGATCAAGTTTTTTACTTAAATAATATTTCGTATATTATAACTGAATCAAAAAGGCACCTCGAGACGCTAGATGAAAGTGGGCACTTCCAAGCAGACGATGAGCTCGGTCAATTCTTTTCACAAATGAAACAAATACAAGAAGAGCTAAACCGATACATGCTCCCAGAAAATTATGGCAAGGAAAAAAACTAGCGGAAATTACTTCACAAAAGAGACAGAAGACTATATAGTACTTTATAATAATTCGACAGACCATGTCTTACGTGGCCGTATCTTTACCGATCACATCTACTTACCCTTTTATAAGTTAGCAGAAAACATTATTCATACGTTTAAGTTTTACTATACAGATGTAGAACACATTGAAGATCTCAAACATGAGATCGTTTCTGTTTTATTAGAAGAGAAGATTATGAAATTTGACCCTACTAATGGAGCAAAAGCATATTCTTACTTTGGAACAATCGTTAAAAGGTGGTTAATCAACTACAACAATAAAAACTATAAGAAGCTAAAACAGATTGGATCGTTTAGCGATGTAGAGGAGAGTTACGAAGAGGAGGTAGAGATACATAATCCTAATCGAAAAACTTTAAGTTTGTTTATTGACGAGTGGGTAGAGGATATGTATTCTAAGATAGATGAGTTCTTCCCTAAAGATCAAGAAGCTAAAATTGCAGATGCAGTATTAACTATCTTTAAGACTAGAACAGATCTAGATATATTCAAAAAGAAAGCTCTATATATCTACATTAGAGAGATGACTGACTGTGAAACACCTCACCTAACAAAGGTAATCTCTAAACTAAAATCAGAGTTCTACACTAAGTATACCGAATACTACGAAGAAGGTCTTCTATTCAATACTTCCAACTAACCTATTTATTAGTAAAAACAGTATGAGTTTAGATAAAAAGATTTTTGGAGAAACATCTCTATCTGATTTATTTCAGGAGATACATACTAACTCGAAATCTACCCGTGCACAAGTTACTGCTCTTATAGGTGAATTAAAACCTCTTATCGAGAACATAGGTGATGCTACTCTAGTAGTACCTATGATTAAAGAATATATGGAGATTGGAGTTAAGAATGATGAAGCTTTAATTAAATTAGCTACTATTATTCAGAGAATAGAAGCAGGACAGTCTAAAGGAGAAGAGTTTGACATATCAGACTTAGCTGACTTACTACAAGAAGCTGAAGCTGTAAATAAAGAAGTAGAAGAAAAACAACAATCAGATAATGCCAACATCTAGTACATCCCATGGTGCTTCAGTAGGAGCCGGAGGCGGTGGTGGAGCAGGCTCTAAAGGTACCTTCTACGGAAGAGTACTTGATATAATTTTGGATAGAAAACATCCAAAGTATTATGAAATGGGCGAAGCTTTGTCACTAAACGGAGTCTTCTACGCAGGTATCAAAGGTGATGCTGATATAGATCAAGATGAAAGTGGTGAACCAGCCTTCGCATATCAAGGTAATGCACGAGTAAAGCATATACCTCTTATTGGAGAGATGGTTGTTATCGAGAATAGACCTGCTGCTACAAATGAAAAAACCGCAGGAGGTAGTAGAAAGGTTTGGATAGATGTGGTAAATGTTTGGAATAACCCAGAACATAACGCCAGCCCTAATACAAAGAACCCAAACTGGAGAAAGACTTTATTTGGAAAGGGCTTTAAAGAAAGTGGTAGAATAAATCCACTACAAGGATTCCCAGGAGATTTTTCTATAGAAGGACGTCAAGGACAGTCTATTAGATTTACTGGAGTTCAACATATAAACAATCCTTTAGTAACTAAACAAAATAACGGACAGCCGTTAATTTTAATTGCTAACGGACAAGTAGCTACTAAAAATGGGTTTGATCCTATTATAGAAGATATTAACAAGGATTTAGGATCTATATATCTTACAGGAGATCACTACGTACCTTTAGTGCAAGCTAACAAAAAAAGAGATTCCTATAACAAAATACCAGCAGAAGCAAATGCTTATAACAAAACACAGGTAGTTATAACAGGAGGCCGTTTATTTTTAAATGCAAGAGAAGAATCTATACTACTATCTGCTGTAGAATCAGTTGGATTAAATGCAAAGTCAGTTAACTTAGATGCTGATGATTATATTTGTCTAGATTCTAAGAAAATATATCTAGGAGTTAAAGCAAGAACGGCAGTCGAGTACAGTAGACAGCCTGTATTGTTAGGAAAGAACACAGTAGATCTTCTTCAAGATTTCATTAAAGCAGTGGAATCATTTGCTCAATTCCTAGTATCCCCGGGTGGATTACAGCCAGTACCTGCAACAGCAGTTGCTCAACTTAAGAAAGAAGGAGGAATCTTATTCAGTAGAATAACTCCACTTAAAGCTCGATTAAGTGAATTAAAATCTAAAAAAGTATTTACAGAGTAATATGGCATATGTAACTATTGACGAATCAAAAGTCACCGCCTTTATTGGAAGCCAAATTGGGAGTATTCAACAAACTCTTGTAGATAAAGTACAGACTAAAATCGAATCTACTGTAACTACCTTTGTAAAGGCAAATTCTTGCCCAACACAGGCAACGTTAAACAGTATAAAGAACACTAAGAAAACTTTAAGTGATTTAACTACAAAGTATAAGAAGGTAATAGAAACTTATAAAGCAATACCTAATAAGTTAAGACCTCCTATTAATACTCTAAATACTTTATTAAAGGTTTTATTAGCACTTCCAATACCAACCTCAGTACCTCCAGGTATAGGTATCCCATTAGCGCTTACAAATAAGTATGCAGATTTAGTACATAAGATACGAGAACTAGTAGCACAGACGAAAGAGACTATTGACGGTATAGATGCTCTAGTAGATACTAAATTTTTTGATACTTTAATTGAAGATATTGATAGTAAACTTTCATTATTAGATGGTCCTATAATGATGTGTACTATTGAAAATGAATTAAAAGAAAGTCTAACAGATAATGAGTTAAAAGACTTAGGACTGCTTAACGATGAAGGAGAGTTCTTAATATCTAGATTGGTGCCTTCTTTAGTTAAACAGGATTTAGTAACTCCAACTCCTTATGCAGATGCAGTAGATGATGGAGAAAAGTATGGACAGGATTGTTATAGAGGTTTATACGAACCCGGAACAATCTATATACACACAGATGAAAGACGAGATGTAGTAAAAGCAAAAGATGCTAACAAGTATATTGTAAATAATAGAGCTAAGAATGGATTAGATACATGGTTAGATCCACTTTCTGGACAGGATTGGCTTTTATACGAAATTAATACTAAAAAACAATTAGAAGATCTTTTAAATAGATTATCAAATACTAGTCTTATAGATAGAAGTTTGTTAGATCAAATTCTAAATAATCTGAAAGCTTTTAAAATAGATACTCAAGCTGCTGCAACAGGTAGATATGTAGCTGCTAATGGAGCAATCTATGTTATAGAGGTAATCGATGATACAACTTCTCCTAAAATAGCACAACGTCGATTTGCAGTAGCAAGAGATGCTTCAGGGATTATTGTAATGAAAGGGCAACCTTCATTTGCAAGCGATGCAAATATACTTATTCAGGAAATTAAATATAGACTAGACCAACTAAAATAAATAACTTTAATAAATTAACTATTTATAATTATGAAACTAGAAGAACTCAGGAAAGTAATTAGAGAAGAGGTAAGAAATGCCTTTAGAGAAGAGCTTCGCGATGTATTAGTCGAAGCTGTTTCTATTGCGTCTGCACCTAATTCTTCTGTAACTACAGAGAACAGACAGTCAAGTTTTGCTGCACCAAACACTTTAGAATCTATTCAACCGACATTTAAACCGGTCCCTAAAGCATTTAAACCATCAGGAAATCCTATAGAAGATATGTTACAAATGACAGCAGCTTCTATGACAAGAGATGATGCAAAAGCGATAATGGGGGAAGGAGTAAGTGCCCCTAATCTAGCATCTTCAATGGCTAATCAATTAGGAATGACAGGTGCACAACCTGGCTTAGATCTAAGTCAACTACCTTTCGTTAATAAAGCGAAACAGTTACTAGAAGCAGCAAATCAGAAAGATAAACAAAGACAAGGATTAGCATAGTATGGCATTCGAAGCAAAAAAGATTAACCCGTTAGATAGACAACCGCGTAAAGCTGTAGGTATTAGTATACCTTTCTCTGCAGGTAGTGTTTTTACTTCGACATACCAAACTAAAGATGCAATTAAAGTAAACTTAATCAACTACTTCTTAACAGGAAGAGGTGAGCGTTATATGAACCCTAATTTCGGGAGCGGATTACCTTCACAGTTGTTTGAACAGATAACAGATGACGGTTTACTTAATTTAACATTAGTAATTAGACAAGAGTTGAGAGACTACTTCCCAAAAGTAGTTGTAAATGATTTAAGTCTAGAAGCTATTCCTGACGATAACATAATAACTTTTTATTTAAAATACTCAATCATAGATACTAATATCGAAGATGAAGTAGTAATTAATATTGAACAGTAATGGCCCAAGAAAGAGACATAAGATACATTAACAGGGATTTTGATAATTTTAGAACTCAATTAATGGAGTTTGCTAAAAATTACTTCCCTGATACCTACAATGACTTTAATGCAACATCTCCAGGTATGATGTTTATCGAGATGGCATCGTATGTAGGAGATGTACTTTCTTTTTATCAAGATAGCCAATTACAGGAAACATTCTTACAGCATGCTAAGGATCCTGCTAACCTATATAACTTAGCTTATATGATGGGTTACAGACCGAAATCAACTTGTGCATCAGAAGCCGAAATAGAAGTATCTCAAGTAGTAACAGCAGTAGCTCCTTACTACGGACCAAATTGGAATCAAGCTTTAATTATACAACCAAATACTAGATTAAGAGCAACAACTCAAGATAACTCTAAATTTATTATAGATAAAAAGGTTGATTTTACTTATTCTAGTTCTCTTGATCCAACTGATATCAGAATTGAATCAGTAGCAGGAGGTTATCCAGCAGAATTTAGACTTACTAAAAAAGTAAAAGCAATATCAGGAGAGTTAAAAGACTTTACATATACAATTGATTCTGCAGAAAAGTTTTTAACTTTAACAATCGAAGATACAAATATCATCGGTATATTAGATATAACGGATAGTGATGGTAATAATTGGCACGAAGTTCCATTCTTAGGACAGGATACAATTTTTGAACCAACATCAAACACAGCAGCCGATAAAAACTCAGTTCCAAACTTACTTAAGTTAAAGAAAGTACCTAGAAGATTTGTAACAAGATTAACATCTAAAGGATTCTTACAGATACAATTCGGCGCAGGTATAAATGCATCAGATGATGAAACCTTCTTACCAGATCCTACTAATGTAGGTTTAGGTCTAAATCAAGGTGTAAGTCGTTTGGATTATGCTTACGATCCTTCTAACTTCTTATTTACAAAGTCTTATGGATTAGCTCCATCTAATACAACATTAACAGTTCGTTATTTAGTAGGAGGAGGTGTAGCTTCAAACTCACCAGCTAATTCAATAACAATTCCAGAACAAGTAACTGTAAGTGCTACAGATCAATCTAGAGCTAATACACTTACTTTTAACAACCCACTACCTGCTATTGGAGGTAGAGATGGAGATACAGTTGAAGAGCTAAGACAGAATAGTTTAAGAGCTTATGCAGAACAAGGACGTGCAGTAACTTTACAGGATTATGCAATACGAGCATTATCTATACCGCCAATGTACGGATCTATTTCAAAGGTATATGTTACTCAGGATCAAAGTACAAACGGTAATATAGTAGGAGGAGCATTTGATTCGAATCCATTAGCATTATCTTTATATGTACTTGCTTATGATAACGAAAAACACTTAATAAAAGCTCCAGACAGTTTAAAAGAGAATTTAAAAACATATCTATCTCAGTATATGTTACTTACTGACTCTGTAAATATTAAAGATGCTTTTGTTGTAAACTTAGGTATGAAGTATGAAATTATAACACTACCTAACTTTGCTTCAAGAGATGTATTAATGGCGTGTAATAAAGCCTTGATAGATCACTTTAACGTAGCAAAATGGACAATTAACCAACCAGTAAATATATCAAGCATCTACACTTTACTCGATAAAGTAAAAGGCGTACAGACAGTAGAAAGAATTACTTTTGAAAATAAAGTAGGTGGAGTTTATTCAGAATATGCATACGATGTAAAGGGTGCAACAAGAGGTAATATTCTCTACCCGTCTTACGATCCATGTATGTTTGAAATTAAATACCCTGAAGTAGATATTCAAGGACGCGTAACAACATTATAAAATGGCAATATATAGAATTTTTCCTGAAAAAGATACTTTCCTTCACACAGAAGCAGTAACAGGTAACGCCGGTCTAGATGAAATTTTAGAATTAGGAGGATACCCGGTATCAGATATTGGGCAAACTTCAAGAATATTAATACAGTTTGACTCTACAGAAATAAACAATGTAGTAACAAATGTAATAGGATCTAATAGCTATAGTGCAAGTATACATTTAAGTTTAGCTTCTGCATATGAATTACCATACGGCTATACTATTAATGCATATCCAGTTTATGACAGCTGGGTAGGAGGTGTAGGAAAGTTTGCAGATAGCCCGGTAGATAAATCTGGAGCTAGTTGGGTATATAGGGATGCAAGTCAAGTTAATAGATGGACTTTAGCAGCTAATACGAACAGTCTACCAGCTAATGTTACCGGATCTTACAACAGCCGTTATTCCGGAGGCGGAGGAAGCTGGTATACAGGATCTGCTGGAATTAATTTAGAAAGCACTCAGTCCCATAATCTAAAATCAAATCACGATGTTGATATAGATGTGACAAGAGCTGCTAAGCTACACAAAGCAAATACAATCGTTAATAACGGTTTCTTATTGAAACTAAGCGATGATCTAGAATTTAATACTACATCCTCTATAAGACTTAAATACTTTAGTAGTAACACTAATACAATATACCCTCCGTATCTAGAATATAAGTGGGATGACAGTTCTTACTCTAGTACATTAACTACCCTATCTACAAGTAACGCAACAATTAAGATAAAGAATAACAAAGGGCTGTATGTAGATGAAGGAAAGCAGAGATTAAGAATTCATGCAAGACCTAAATACCCTACTAGAACTTTTACAACTAGTTCAGTTTACCTAACTAATTATAAACTTCCAGCTACATCTTACTGGGGATTAAGAGACGAATATACAGAAGAGATGGTAGTTGACTTTGATACGAAGTTTACGAAGATTAGCGCAGATAATAACGGAAGTTATTTCGATATACACATGGATGGGTTGCAACCAGAGAGATATTATCGTATATTGGTTAAATCAGTATTAGATGGTAGCACTACTGTAATAGATGACAATAACACTTTTAAAGTAGTACGTAATGGCTGAGAATAGGGTAGCAATTAAAAGAACAGTATGGAATAGAGAGCAGTTAAATAGGACTGTTGATAGAGAGTTTAAAACCTTTACTCAACCAGCTCCTGTAGAAGCTCCATTTACTGTTGAAGATTTTTTTGCTAAATACGAAGAACTTTTTTATGAAATTCCGATAAACGGAGTAGAAGGTACTCACGAGTATCTAGTAAAAAGAAGTACTGAGTTATACAAACTATCTGATAATACAGATGCAATTCTTCCATTATTAGAAGAGATAACAAACCTAAGAGCCCAAATATTAAATAACGAAATAGAGATAACCGCTCTTCAAGAACAAGTAGCTAAGAAAAATGTCAATAACTAAATATATAGTATCCAGAGCGTTTCCTGATCAACTTGCGGTTTACACTAAAAACTTAAACGCAAAAGATGAGACGTTAGTTGATAGTTTCTTTTTAAACAGTAACTTCGACCCCACTCAACATAATATTGAGTTACATATCTTTGCATTAAACCAGGTAAGATTATTCTCTGAACATGACTACTTAGCGGGATTACAAAACATTTCGTATACCCAACGTCAAGTTGGAAAGATAACTGAGTTAGAGATTAATCCTGAAAAAGATGCAGCTCAACTTGGATACAACTACGGACAGTTAAGCGTACTTTATAACTTTGTAAACAACCTCTACACAGAAAATACTATCCATTTTGATGGACAGTTTTACATTGAAAGTATATCTCCAGACCGAAAAGAGATTCTAGCTTTAAGTAATGATATAACACAAGCTAACGTAGTTAACTATACTAGGTTAATTAGAGAAAAGTTAGCTACATTATCTTATTTTCAAGAATTTAGATTAAACTTTAAGGATAATAGATTACCGATAGGTATTAATATTGACGTAGTAGATTATAGAGGAGAGAAAGCTCTTGCTATCAGACTATACGAACCACTACCTGCTGAGTTTGAAATTAAAGATAAATTCTCAGTTGTAGAGTTAGTTTCTGATTCTATTTTATTTGAAATAGATACTGAAATAGTACCTGAAGAAGTTATTCAACCACGTCTAAAAGGACCTAATTTTGATATAGAATTAGCAGAAGAGAATAATAACCCAACAGGGTATTTCAACTACAATCAATTATTTAGCTACCCAGTAACAAGTTCTTATTATGAACTTTACTCTTTATTCAATAAAGATAGCGCTCAGATTAGTATCAATCACGCAGATTATGGAGACTTTATAAATTTTTCATCTGCTGAAGAACGTTTACGTAACTTTAAGTATAAGATAGATTTAATAACTGGGTACGAATCTGCAATAGATAATATAAACTCTACTAACTATAGTAGATATGGAATTACAGGTAGTCTAGATTACTACCAGAACTTAATAAAAGGAGTTGTTAATAACTTTGATCACTACGATAGATTCTTATTTTACGAAAGCGGCTCACATAGCTGGCCTAAGTTTAACAAGACTCGTCCGTATGAAAATCAACCAAGTACAACTTCTGAATCAACAGCATGGTTTAACCAGCAGATTGAAAGTGCTTCTAATTTTGATACATCTAATTTTAATGCATTAACTAATACTCTTCCAATTTACTTAAGGGAAGATACTAGTAACAACCCTGCATTACTATTTGTCAATATGCTTGCTCAGCATTTTGATAATATATGGATTTATCAAAAAGCAACATCAGATAAGTACGATGCAGATAATAGATTAAACTTCGGTATATCTAAAGATTTAGTTAGAAGTACATTAGAGAATTTTGGGGTAAAGTTATATAACAGTAACTTTAACTTAGAATCTATCTTCGGATCTTTTATAGGAGAATCTTATATATCAGGTAGCGAACAGATTAACCAGTACAAGGTAATTACTTCTGGTTCAACTAATGCCTACTTACAACCAATGCCTATAGACAACTATCAGAAAGAAGTCTATAAAAGAATATACCACAACTTACCTTTGTTAACAAAAACAAAAGGAACTGAAAGAGGTTTACGAGCATTAATTAACTCTTTTGGTATACCGTCTCAAATATTAGAGATAGGTATAGCCGGAGGTCAGAAAATAGGACCAGGATTTTTTGGTCCAAATGATTTACATTACAGCTCTTCTTTAAAAATCAGAACAGATAATAATGGAGATATAATTTCAGGAAGTACACTTTCTAGTTATACCTCTATTGTACGAAGAGATTTTCTTTATAGCGATGATCAGAACTATATTGAAGTAGGATTTTCTCCTACCAAATACATCGACGAGTATATTAAGAGTGTATCAGCAGCTAATTTTAACTTAGATGATTATATAGGTGATCCAAGAGATGCTTATTCACATAACTACCCTGCTCTAGTTGCACATGAGAAGAATTTACTTGCTAATATGTCTCGTTACGACTTAAGAGATTTTATTAGACTTATTAGATTTTTTGATAACTCTTTATTTAGAATTATTAAGGAATTTATACCAGGTAGGTCTACTGCAATAACAGGTGTTATAATAAAACCATCTGTACTGAATAGAAGTAAAGCTAAACAGGTACAAGTAGATGCTGGATTTTTAGATTACTCTGGATCAATAGATACAGCTTTTTCTGAAGGTTCACATGGAGGTTCTTATTCTCAAATGGTGGAAAGAAGCACTGCTTACTCTGAGAGAATAGTAGTACCTTCCGGATCTGCTATGACTTTTAGACATAACTACGAAGAACCTAAATTTAACGGAGAACTAAGCGGTAGTAGAATTAGAATTACAAACGGAGAATTAAACAGTAGAAACTTAATTAAGAAAGTATCTCAACCGGAATTAGCATTTAAGATTACATTCTTTAACCAATCTAACCAGATTCCAAGAGACTGTACAATTCAATTTACTGCTGTTAGGTACATACTATATACACCAACTCCTACTAGCACAAGTACTGCTACACCGACGATAACTCCTACAATAACACCAACTAGTACTGCAACACCAACTGGAACGTATACACCTGGACCAACTCCTACACCAACATATACACCAAGTACAACACCAACAGCAACAGCGACTCCTACAATAACTCCTACAACTACTATAACACCAACAATAACTCCTACACCAACAATAACTCCTACACCGACGGCAACTCCTACACCAACAGCAACTCCTACAACTACCATAACACCGACGGCAACACCGACGTCTACTCCAATTGTAGCGACTGGTTATGCAGGTACAAGACCATGTAGCGGTGGTACTCTAGATGACTTTATTGAAGCTAGCGTATCATTAACAGCTCCAGTAACAGTAGATACAATCTTTAGTGTTAATGTAAACTACTACCAAGGAAACGGTAGTTGCTTCTCATCTTCATCTGGAACGATAAACGTAACTGTACTTGCAGGATCAACTAGCGGTATAGAAGATCCTTGTATAGGAAGCGGTATCTATTTAGGCTCAAGCGGCGGACAAGTTTGCTCTGCTCAGATAACAGGACATGATAACATTGTAGATAATATATCATTTTAAATAAAAAGAAGTGACTGAATTAGAATTTATACAAATTAATCCAAACTTAGAAGGAACAGATAATATAAATGTGTTCTACAGTAGCAGTGTTTTCTTAGAGTATGGAACTTCTAACGCTGCACTAACTAGAGGTCAAGTTAAGTTTACAGGAATGACTATACCTTTTAGGTATGTTAACGGAAATGTTAATTTAGAGCAGAGTATATTACAAGCATCGACAGTTACAATAAAGTATACTTCAGCTGCAGACTTAACAGGAGAAAACCACATTTCATTAACAATTGCAGAGAGAGTAAGAAAGTCTGATTATTTCTACATTAGATTTATACCAGGAGTTTTAACAAATACTAACTTTCCAGGAAACCAGATACAATTAGGTAATCAATCACAGTTTATAAATAACACAATTGATACACAATACTGGTATACAAAATATATTCAAAACCCTTCGGAAATTATATTTAACCCTTATATATCAGAAAAGTTTCAAAATAGCGAAGATAATCCTATATTAAGTAATGCAACTGTATTAAGGAAAGCCACATTTGTACAGCAAGTAGATAGAAATGAAGACCCAATTGTACCTACTAACTTAGCACAAATTTTATTAAATAGAGCATCACCTGCTGAAATACAAAACAGTAACTATACAACTGCAGGTATTGTAAATGCAAGATATAATGGATCTAAATTAACATCAGGAAGCGTACCAGGAAACGATCCTGCTTTAGGTTTAGTTAATTTTAGAGCAAGTATACATCCTTCTGGTTCTCTATTTACAAAAATTAAAGGTATTGCTCTTTCAGATAGAACTGTACAGAAAGTTTACTTTAGCCCTCAGTTATCAAGACCGATTGCTGGAGGTAAAAACAGAGTATTCTCAGGTAATAGATCCTTCCCAGCTTTAGTAGATTTACTATATATTGAAGAAGGAAATAGATTTGTACGTATTACAAACAGTGATATTTACTCTATAGATGAAGATAAAATGCACACAACTAACGTAATTGGGAGTGTTATTAGAACACAAAGTTAACTATTATTGTAGAAACCGATATTTATATTATATAATTTAAACACAAATGGGATATTTAGACAACGCAATCGTAACAGTGGATGCGATTTTAACAAAGAAAGGAAGAGAGCTCCTAGCAAGAGGGGACGGATCTTTCAAGATTTCACAATTTGCTCTTGCTGACGATGAGATTGATTATACTCTATATAATCCTCAACATCCTTCAGGATCTGTATACTATGGAGAAGCTATCGAAAACATGCCGTTATTAGAAGCCTTCCCTGATGAAAATCAGATTATGAAGTATAAGTTAACAACCTTACCTAGAGGTACTTCAAAATTACCAGTTCTAGATTTAGGTTTCTCATCTATTAGATTGAAACAAGGAGCCTCTCTTGCAATCACTCCACAGACTTTAAACTACTTAGGTGCAACAACTACTTACGAAGCTGGTGGCTATACAGCTACTATTGCTGACGTTAGAGTTCTAAACTCTTTCAGCGGCGTTGGTATCAACTCAGAAGAAGCAGTTAAATTGAATAGTTCAACTACAATTGGTACAAACGTATCTAAAACAGTAATCGGAACTTCAATCAATATTACCGCTACTACAGTAAATACTTTATTCGGAAGCAGAACAACATTACAGACCACAGTTACAGTTATCGGCCGTGACTCGGGAGCAAGATTAACAATTCCAGTAACCATTACAAAAACTAACTAATTATGTCATTTAAAAGATTCGATACAGAAGATATAGTAGTGAGTGCTGAATCAGTAACAGCCCCTTTATGGTCTAATAACGTAATCAACTTAACTGCTTTTTATACGAGTTCTACTCAAATATCTAGTACATCAGGGGACTACTACTATAACGTATACCAGACAAGCTCTACTAATACATCAGCAGCTATTCAATTTTCTCTAGCATACGCTGATAAAAAAGGAAGCGGCTCATTATATTACAATTCAAGCGTACCAGGAAAATCTCCTTCTTCTACAATATACGGACAGTATAGAAACCTAGTATTAGGTGATGAAGAACAAGACTTTACTTTTGGTGGGGAAACAGCAGAACACTTCTATGTAATATCAGTAGATAGAGCTCGATATAAAGAAAAATTACTACCAGGTACATTGTCCCTACATTTAAGCTCAAGTATGGGTAAGCTACAGTTAACAGATAACAGTAGAGTTGTAGCGACAACTACATATACAGACTCAGGTCGTGTATTTGAATTAGTTTCTGGATCAGGTGGATCCCTTCATACAGGCTTCAGCGCAGACGGATATTCAGTATCAGGTTCTTACGGTAAATTCTTACCAGATGTAGGTATCATATTACTAAATGGAAAAGCCTTAGACTTACCAAAACGCCCAGGCGGAGGTATCTCTTTAGGTAGTAATAGATCTAAAAATCAAAATGGATTAAATATGAATAGACTTTTCCTTGCATTAAGCAAAGGAAAGTTTTTCCGATTAAATTCAGAAGAAACAATTTCATCTAACTTTATATTCGTAAGAGCAAGAAACTCAGAATTTAACTATTCGACTAACCCGTCTTTATTATCTGGTTCAGGTGAAATTCGTCATAACGTAATGATCAATACACCTCAGTCATATATTACAGCTGTTGGTCTCTATAACGATAATAATGATCTTTTAGCAGTAGCTAAATTATCTAGACCGTTATTAAAAGATTTTACAAAAGAATCTTTAGTGAGAATCAAGCTTGATTATTAATGAATGAGCACATACAAAAAACTAAACAGGCAGGATGTATATGTAACAGTATACGACGCTCGTAAGCAATGGCATACAAGCGGTAGCTTGCTTCATGGTTTTAAAGCTACAAACGAATACTCTATAGATAAACTGATAGGAGTTTCTGGTTCAACAGAATATTATCTGAACAACCAAGACTTCTATCAGTATAACACTTCTTCAATAAACCTAGTACAGGATAGACATAAACAAATTGTCTACAAGAGCATACACAACCTGTATTACAGCGGTAAAGTTCCAAATAGCACATTTACTGGCTCTTTTGATAACTACCTCGAAACTACACTTAATGTAAGTGAGTCTAGAAAAATAGAAGGAGTTCAGGAATTAGGAGTATTTTCTATTCCTAGAGATGTAGTCGGGACTCATATAGATCCTTTTTCTTTTGTACTCAAACCTAATGGTGCAAGAGATAACTACGTAGATGATGGCTTTGTAACCGATTCAGAAGGTAACAACGACTTTATACAAACTTGGGAAACATTATTTCGTTCTGTACGTAAAATTGCCTGCGACTACATTCTACAAGAAGGTACATACGTAGAAGAGACATTAGCTGCAGGAGGAGAGTATATTGATTCTCCAGATGGACAACACAGAGTTGAAATAGTAGATGACGGAGATGGAAGATTGATTATGTCCGGCTCAGGATCTGAACCATGTGCACCAGTTAGGATAGTTGGGGATATTATATACAGCCACGGCCAAATAATATTAACTGATCCAGAAGTTGTAGACATGTATAATAGTTTTTATCTTAGTCCAAACTTATACTGGAAATCGAATCAACCTATTTATACGTATAATGTATACTGTAAAGTAAAAGATTCAGAAATGAACTTTACATATAATCCAAGTGCATTAACAGGTTCACATGGAGATGTAAGCCCGAATGTAACAGGAAGTGTATTTAGTCCATACGCTACAACATTAGGATTATATAACGACGCAAACGAATTGATTGCAGTAGGAAAATTAGGACAACCGGTACGAAAGTCACTTTATAATGATATGACTTTTGTGATTAAAATAGATATGTAAATTATAAAATAAAATGGCTATAACACTTAGAGCAAATAAAGGAATCGCGTTAACCTATAAAGAAATGGATACCAATCTTGGGTCTTATTTCTATTCAAGCTCTTTAGCAAAAGAATCATGGCTTGAAAACGGGACTACAACTCGAACTACTGTTAACTTTGCATCTCTATATTACACAGGAAGTTCATTAGTACCAATTAATCAACCTGCTCACTTAATACCATTACACGCTACAGGTAGTAGATCCGTTAATGGATCAGTTCAATACGCTAGTCAAAGCTTACAAGCTGGTGCACCGGATTTTTTATATAACCCTCGAAACGGTTATGTGGGTATCGGTAAAACAGCTATTGGTAAAATTAACGCACCATTTGACGTTAATGGAAACGCAATTATAACAGGATCGTTAGTAGTTACTGGAAATGTAACAGCACAAGAATTTCATACAGAGTATATCTCTGCTTCTATAGTTTATCAAAGTGGTTCTACAGAATTTGGAGATACCCTAAACGATACTCACATATTTACAGGTAGTGTTAGTATTACAGGAAGTTTAACTTTAGACGGACCTTTCATAGTCAGAGGTGATACTCGATTTGGAAAAAACTGCCAAAGTAATCATGATTTTACTGGAAGTTTACGAGTTAATTCTTCTTGTCTTAGACAGCATTATATCTCTTCCGGAAGCTTTGGTATTAATACTAAAAACCCACAATACGATTTACAAGTAGTAGGTCAAATTCAAGCGTCTAGAAACATATTAGCCTTTTCTGACAAGCGTTTAAAAGATAATGTAACACCTATTGAAAGCAGCTTAGATATAATCAAAGCGATAGGAGGTTACACCTATACACGTAATGACTGGAACGATAAGCCAGGTATTGGAACTATAGCTCAAGAAGTTCAGGAGGTATTGCCGAACGCAGTATATGAAGATGAAGCTGGATACTTAAGTGTGGATTATAACGCTATTACAGCAGTATTAATCTCAGCAGTAAAAGCTCAAGGGAAATTAATTGAAGATTTACAACACAGATTAGAACAATTAGAAAATAAATAAAAATGGCAATAACATTAAGAAGCCGAAAAGGTTCAGCTCTAACACATGTCGAAGTAGATACTAACTTTAGAAGTTTTTACAACTCAGCTTCTATTAACGGAAATACTTTATCTTTATTTACATCTGAAAGTACTAACGCTAGAAAAAACATAAGCCTTAATAACGTAGCTGGTGTTGCATCTAACAATCAGATTATCTTTAGAAGTGGATCGACAGCTAACTTAGGATCTAATAACCTTCAATTTAGACATGCTACTAACTTATTTAAGTTAAACGGTAATGCAGAAATAACAGGCTCTATAATAGTTAAAGGTACTTTAAGAGCCGAGCAAATACATACAACCTTTACATCTTCTTCTGTAATTTACCAAAGTGGATCTACTAAGTTTGGTAACACACCAGATGATAAACACCAGATAACAGGTTCAGTTCAGGTAGCAGGAAATACAGTCTTTAGTGGATCTATTGCAACAAGAGGTGAAGTTAATTTTACAAATCAAAAAGAGAATGGAGTAAATGCTCGCTTCAATCAAGGTTGGACTATTATGGCAGATGTTTCTCGTAGTCATAACTTCCCAAATGACTCTGCTGCTGCACTAGCTGGTGTACCTTTAGGAGGAGTTTATAGAAACGGTAACTTTATTCAGATTAGAATTAGCTAAACATGCCACATACTTATTCAATACTTACAGGCTCATTACGCGTAATTAATGGAGCAGTATCAGCTTCTAGAGGATTTTCAGGATCCTTTTATGGAGATGGAGCTGGCCTAAGAGGAATTACAACTGCATCATATGTAGCTTACAGTAACGTAAAGAATAGACCTACACTAGTTTCAGGATCTTCTCAAATAAACCATAATCAAACTACTAACTACGTAAGTAATCAGCACGTAGATCACAGTACAGTATCGGTGACAGGTATCGGTGGTTTGATAGGGGGAGGTGACTTAACTACCTCTAGAACATTAACATTAAATGTTGCCGATAATCAATTTAAAAATGGAGTTGTGGCTGCATTACCACAAGGTACTGTATCTAGTTCTGCACAATTATCTGGCTTTTCTGGCTCTTATTTTGCTCATGCCATTGGATCAGGTAATACATTATTATCAGTCACACATAGCTTAAACAGTAGATTCCCTACAGTACAAGCCTACGAATATACATCACCAGGAGTATACGATATGGTAATTCCTGCCGGTATTAGAAGTACCGGATTAAATACAATGCAAATAACTTTTTTAGGATCTTTCTCAGGATCAGTTGTTATTCGTACTTAATTTTCTTATCTTAACTCAATTAAAATGGGATTAACTATGCCGTCATGGACTTACAACGGCCGAATTGTCAATGAAATAAGTGACATGCCTGAAGGCACTTTTGGCTTTATTTACGAAGTAACACACAGACCAACTTTACGAAAGTATATCGGAAAAAAGGTCTTACAGTTTGAAAGAACACTACCTCCTCTAAAAGGAGAAAAAAGAAAAAGAAAGGTCACTAAAGAATCTGACTGGAAAGATTACTATGGATCTCACGCTGAGATAAAAGCTTTAATTAAGGAAAAGAAACAGGATGAATTCGAAAAACGAATACTATGTTTTGTTAAGACTAAGAAGCTTTTAACATATTATGAAACTAAATACCTATTTATTAACGAAGTACTAGAGAATCGAAATAATTATATTAACGATAACGTACTTGGTAAATTTTATAGAAAAGATTTTTTAATAGAACAATCAGATGATTAAATTACGCGAAATAGTAGGTCTACCGAGTCTACAATACCACTTAGACAATAACCTATCTCTTCACGAGAATGTATATAGGTATTCCTCAGAAGCATTTATTAAGCTGTTTGCCGAAGCTAGAGAAGCATACAACGAAGGAGATATTGATTTATCAGAAGATGATGCTCAATTAATTACAACAACAGATATAGGAAACTACGGTGATTATAACGGGATGACAGTTCCTTTAGATCTACCAATGGTCTCTCCTAAATATAATCCTCTATTTGAAATTGGCTGTGCTATTGACGAAATGTTAGAAGATATAGCTAAGTTAGATGAGGGTACTGCACCTGAAGAAATGGTAGATTACGAAGCTATTAAAGAAGCAGTTGAATCTATTGGAGCAGTAATGGATATGGAAAAGTTTAGAAAGGGAGTTAAACTTCATGCTCAAGACTTTGACTATAATGGATTTGAAATATTAAAAGGCTCTGTCGAGTATATGTCAGAGACAGAATATAAAGGAAAGAAAGTTCAACTAAACAAACCTAAACGTGGCGGTAGTAAAAAGTTCTACGTATACGTTAAGAATCCTTCAACAGGAAATGTAAAGAAAGTATCATTTGGTGATACAGGACTTTCAGTTAAATTTAAACAACCAGGAGCTAGAGCTTCTTTTGCAGCTCGTCATAAATGTTCAACTAAGAAAGATAGAACAAAAGCAGGCTACTGGTCTTGTAATATTGGCCGATATTGGAAATCACTTGGAGGAAGTTCTAACTTCTCCGGATACTGGTAGTCTATGAAACTCACAGACATTATATTAGAGAGAGAAGAGCAGGTTGATGAAATATCAGCTAAGCAACTCTTTACTGCAGCAGGTATTGGATTAGCAACTTTAGGAACACCTAACGTAGGTAAAGCTCAACAAAAAGAACCTACACCAATCTCTCAAACTACTCAACAGAAAGATACTGCTATGACCGGTTTCGGCATAGGTAAATCTCCTGAATTACGAATAGCTAGAACACAGGCTAGAATGAAAGCTACAGCTGACCTAATGCAGAAGATGAAAATACAGACTCTAAAAGGTGGTATTGAAATCAAAAGTGAAAAGACTTTTCAAACAGCTAACGGCTACGAAGTAGAAATGACCGTTGCAGTATCTCAATAATATGAAACTTACAGATATATTAATAGAAGGAAAAGCATTTGATGAGTTTGCAGAAACTCGAATGAAAGGAGCTGAAAAGATAGCTAATAATGCTAAAGAGAAAGGCGGTCCTTCTATGTTAACTTATCATCACTTTAAAGTAAAACTTCCTTACTACGAAAAAGCTAGTAAAGGTAATTTTGATTTTGAAGCTGCTAAAAAAGAATTCACAGAAACTTTAAAGAAGATATCTCTTGATATGGATCAAACCTCTTTTCAAAGAGAAGTAGGTCGTTTAGAAGTATTAGGAGAGTTGATTATAAAAAATGATTAGTCTTTTTAAACTACTTTTAGAGATAGAAAAAATCGATACAATACCATCAGGAAGATGGGTTGATTTTGATTTGAC
>Ga0222713_10002468_pt1 | contig 19778 bp, 36 predicted proteins | sample C33_649DmetaG_FD_165061 | JGI IMG/M metagenome (GOLD analysis project Ga0222713, IMG submission 165061) | Estuarine water microbial communities from San Francisco Bay, California, United States - C33_649D | ecosystem: Environmental > Aquatic > Marine > Unclassified | place: USA: California...
TGGTTCCATTTAAATTACAATTCAGTTCCATTCAACCTGGTGTGGATTTAAATTCATCAGTACAAATTTTCCCCACGATGGATGCAGCAGACGATAAAGGTAATCAAGTAGGAATCAATTTCAACACTACCACTATTAAATTAGTCGGTGCCAACTTCTTCAAAACACCATGAAAAAACTTCTCAAATATTCAGCGTTGTTAGTCCTTATCGGTTGTAAGGGTGATGTATATCCAACCATACCAACAGTTACAGGAGGGGGCGAACCTAACCCTGAACTTTCTCTAGGTGTAGCTTCAACGGGTATGAACATTGTTTCAACATCAAACACGGTAACCACAGGACCATTTACTGTATCGGTAAATGTTACACCGGGCGCCACATATAGTTTTCAATTAACACACATTGATGGGACCGTTCTTCATAATCATGGATTTACTGCTACAAGTAATACAATGAGTATTCCATTAAATTATTCCACCATTCCCGTAGGTGCTTATGACTTAGTGCTTATGGACAACACAGGTCGCTTATTAAAGGTTGCGGTTATTATTCAACGATAGGAGAATTTCTATGTCAGAAGAACAAGGAAGTGGTGGTGGATTAAAAAACGCCATCATCGGTCTGGTTACAATAATTGTAACGGCTGTTGCTGGTGTAGTTGGTAAGCAGCTTATGGGTGGTGACGAAACAACACCACCACCGGCAGCTGCGGCCGCCCCAGTTATCAACTTAAATGTCGAAAACAATAATTCAGTGAAGGGTGGATCAGGTGGCGGTGGTGCAGCACCTGCCGCAGCTCCAGCGTCAAAGCCAGCACCTAAGAAGGATGATTGGACAAAAGCTGAACCGAAGTGGTGATGTAAATGGCAGAAATAGACAGTAAGTTTCAACAACTATTAAATCAAACCATGACCCGCCGGTGGGGTATCACGGCGGTGGTATTATTAACATTCTTATTCATTGCCGCAGGTATTGCCATGGCAGTTCGTGGTGGCACTGTTCTTGACCAAGAATGGAAAGAAATTCTTCTTTTGATGCTAGGTGCCTTCATTGGGTCTTATGGGAAGATTATTGATTATTGGTTTAGTGACACAGACAAAGACAAAATGTTAGTGCAAAAGATGGATGAGGAAGATGGGCAATCACTTTCAAACACAATGGGAGGATAACATGGATACCAAGAAAATACAACAAACTGTATTCAGCAAGTTTGCTGAAATTTTTAAAGATACTAATCATTTCAATGAAAAGACGGTTATTGGTTTTATGGCGTTTGCTATGATGACTATTTATTCTACTGTGGATATCATCACCGGTGTATACGGTATTAAATTAGAAATTCATGAATTTGTCTATAACTCATTCATGTACATCACATTAGGATCATTCGGCATCGCTGGATTGGAAAAGTTCTCACCTGCAGGCGCAAAGCGTGCAACAGAAGAAACCGTTACGAGTGAATAATATGAAAAGTATTAATGAGGTATTTAAACCGTTTGCATTGTTTATATGGGCGGTGATAGTTGTTACTGCGTTAGTTGTGTTCCCAAATATAATGTCGGCGCAAGTAGTAGGTTCAACCAAGACGGAAGAATACAAGGCATCATTTGAAAAGAAAATAAATATTGATTCCTTGATGGATTACGATGGACCGAAAATTCCCATTCAATTATTGAATGTCGGGATCAATGAAGAAGTGTTTGCCATGTATCCTGAACTCAAGGACAAGCGTGTTGGGTTGGGTGTCACTAACATTATTGTTGAATACTTGGAAGAAACCAATCGGTTCACCTTCACGGAAGATAAGACGGAAATCAAGAATCGTATGGTGAAACAATTCCAAGCATCACAATCAGGCATCACAGAAAACAAATTGGACGGGCGTGGGAAAATTAAATTGGCTCGCTATTTTGTGTATGCAGAAGTGTATGACTTTTCTGTTTCTGAAGATGAAACCATTAATTTGAAAGATGGCGTGAAGAACAAAGTGGTGACACGCCTTGGGTTACAAATTAAATTCGTGGATGCTGAAACAGGAGAATACTTCACAGGATCAGGATTAGGAGATGCTAAGACGGTTCGTGAATTAACATTGATGAATGATGACAACTTCGGGGAAGTGAAGTTCAATCAAAGTACGATTGGCACCACAACCAAAAAAGCCTTGGAAGATGCATCAGCAAAAATTCTTGTCCGGATGATTAAGAAGAAAATCTTTATAAAATAATGAAAAAATTTCTTTTATTTTTCTTGTTTCTGCTTCTTCCTGTACAGGTCGAGGCTCAGGTGGTTGTACAAACTTGGATTGATCCGTGTACTGCTGCGGTGCAAACTGCAACATTCCCCATAGGAAATGTTGGGGTTACTGTGGTGTTTCGTAATCAATCGAAAATATTCACGGCACAACAAGCAGCCGCGGGTGAATTGATGACCTGGATTAATCAATTGATTGTGAATACTCCGTGTCCTGTTACGAACAATCCGGTGGTACAACAAGCCGCCACACAAGCTGCTACCCAAGCCGCGACCCAAGCTGCTGCCGCTGCCGCGAGTGCAGCCGCGAGTGCAGCAGCATCTAGTGCCGCATCTTCTGCTGCGTCAAGCGCCGCGTCATCAGCGGCATCAAGCGCGGCGTCAAGTGCTGCAACGTCAGCCGCATCAGGAGCAGCAAGTAGTTCAGCGAGCTCCGCGGCATCAGGCGCTGCTTCAAGTGCAGCAGCATCCGCAGCTCCCACAGCACCTCCTGCAGCGGCACCTGCTCCTAAACCAAATACCCCTGCGCCAAGTAGTTCATCGTCAAGTGGTTCTTCCTCAAGCAGTTCATCGTCAAGTAGTTCATCGTCAAGTAGTTCAAGTAGTTCAAGCGGTGAAACGAAAACAGAGACTAAAACAGAAACCAAAGCAGAAGCTAAATCAGAAAGTAGCTCCGAAAGCAAATCAGAAAGTAAGTCTGAAAGCAAATCTGAAGAAAAGTCTGAAAGTAAGTCTGAAGAAAAATCTGAGGAGAAAAAAGAAGAAAAGAAAGAAGATAAAAAAGATGAAAAGAAAAAGAATGAAGCGCGAGTCAATCCGATCATGGTGGCGTCTGATTTAACAACAGGACAAAATCCAGGAGGTGGAGTATCGCAAATTATTACCGTAGGTGTGTCACAATCCTCATTAGCAGGCGATAAGAGTTACGGTGCCACGAGTATGTTATGGTCAAGTCTGGATCAGGGTGCCTTGTCATTATCGTACACCAAGATGAGTTTCAAGAAAGGTAAATTGAACACCATTCATTCCTTTGGTAGCACCAGTGCCTATTTAAAAGGTACATTGATGCAAATGACGGGATACACCTGGGTCAAACCGAATCCGAAATATGGCGTCTATGGCGTAAGTTTAGGGGCGATTGGGTTGTTCATTCCCAATGGACAACGGAATGTCATTACGGATAGTACAGAAATTCGTCGCATCTTTTTTGACAAATATCAAACACAATTACCGTACATGCCTGATAGTTTAGTGGTACAGACTCACGGGTATAACACCAGTTGGGCAACTTCGGCGGTGGCATTTTGGATGCACCCACCCATCATCATTAACCCGCGTGTCACGGTATCACCGCAAGCGTTTCTCATGTCCAGTCCTGTTTCATATAATAGTGTAATAGGATTCACAACCAGTAGTGGGGTAGGCATGATGTTGGGCAGTGGGTGGGATTATAAACTGACACGGCGTTTTGGCATGACATCAGCACATCGTGTGATGTTGAGTCCTGGACAAAAAGCTTTAAACTTCTTATTAATTGGATCACGGATGGTATTATGATACATACTTTTAATTTCATAGAACAAAGTGCATTTTTTGCCAAAGCCAGCAATTTATGTTATTCTAACATAGATGTAATGAAAAAGAATTTTGAGCAATATGATGTCACCTATTATGGTTATAAAGGTGCAGATGCCTATGTGTTGGAAGATGAATATGACATCATTGTGGTGTGTCGCGGAACAGAAGTGAAACAAATATCTGATGTCAAGGCGGATTTAAGTATTTCTCGTACCACAACCCCTCATGGTAAATTACATATTGGGTTCAATCATTATGTGGATAAAATTTGGGCAGACATTTTCACCCATGTCGTAACAGCCAAGAAAAATAATAAATTATTATGGATCACAGGTCATAGTCTCGGCGCTGCAATGGCTACCATCATGTCATATAGATTCACCATTCATAAGGAAACACCTACACCTGTGGCGTTGTTCACCTACGGTAGTCCTCGTGTGGGTAATAGAAAATTTGTGAATTTCTTCAACACCTTATCTTTTGAACATCATCGTTGGGTGAATGATGGTGACATTGTAACCAAGATTCCGTTTGCCCCCTGGTTCTACCACAACGGAACAATGCATCATATTGATGCCGAAGGATATGTCACCACTAATTATGAAAAAGCCTCACTTGGACATCGCCTCATGACGGTGATTAAGAGTCGCGGGCTGGTTCGGATGTTATGGGGTGACGCGCAAGACCATAGTTCTGAATTATATCGAAATTATTTGTCACTAGCCCAGAAATTCCCCATCATGCATAATTGAGCATGGGGTACCCTAACTAGGGGTTGACTTTTGTTGACCTCCATATTATTTTATATGATGGAGGATTTTATGTTTACTACATTATTGTTATCTCTAACATTATTACAGCCTCCGGCAATAACAAAAAGTTTATTGCCAGGAAAAATTTCTCGTCGTGACACAACAAATAATTATATTGTAATTCACAACGATGGGGCAAGTTTAAATGAAAAGACTACCAAGTTAGTATTACGAATGCGTAGATTGTCATATCACTTTTTTATCAATAGTGATGGGAAAATATTTCAATTTAAAGAATTACGAAATGTAGCATACCACGCAGGAAGTACCAATTATTTAGGTATGAAAAATTGGAACACATTCAGCATTGGTATTTGTTTACAAGGAAGAGATGACAGACCATACACAGATAAACAGTATGAAAGTCTGAGTAAGTTAATTACTTATCTGTATCAGAGATATCCAGACAGTCGTAACAAACCTATTGTAACGCACGCGGACATTGCGATACCAAAAGGTAGAAAATCTGATCCAGGAAGTTTTTTTGATATAGCAAAATTAAGTTTAAACAAGGAAGGAGTATGAGCATTGGTTATGCAGATGTAATTGTAGATTTACAAGCGGGTGACACAGGTAAAGGAAAAGTTGCACACGCATTAGCAGAAAATTATAATGCAGTATTACGATATAATGGTGGTGCTAACGCAGGACATACTGTTTACCATAACGGGAAAAAAATTGTAACACATCAAGTACCAGTAGGAATATTTTATAACATTCCTAGTATGATTGGTCCTGGGTGTGTTGTCAACTTACCAAAGTTATATGAAGAAATAAATATGTTGCGTGATTTTGGCTTTAAGGGTGAAGTTTTTATTGATAAAAGAGTACATGTAACCACAGAAGAGCACATAATAGAAGATACCACCGATACAAAAATAGGGACGACTAGACAGGGAATTGGTCCTACATATCGTGATAAATACGCTCGCAAAGGTAAACGAATAGAAGATGTAATTAAATACAATAGATCAGACTTACCGTATGAAGTTTTTGATTTGTATAAATTTTTACATGGTACACGAAGGGATATAAATATTTTGTGTGAAGGAGCACAAGGATTTCAAATTGATATTGATTGGGGTGATTATCCGTATGTTACTTCAAGTCATTGTACTGTTGGTGCAGTGTGTTTGAACGGAATACCACCCAAAAATATTCGTAAAATATATGGAGTTATGAAGGCATATGAAACTTATTCTGGATTTAAACAATTTAATTATGATGACTCCGATCAATCTACTCTAGATCAAATTCAAACTTTAGGTGAAGAGTTTGGAGCCACCACAGGTAGAAAGAGACAAGTTCGTTGGTTGGATATGGATGGTGTACTCCAAGCAATAAACATAAACGGAGTAACCGACCTTATTATTAATAAGATAGATATATTGGATCAACTTGAAAAATATTCTTTGATATATAAATCTAAAAAAATTGTATTTACAAGTAGCACCGCATTTAGACAAGAAGTTGAAAATATATTAGATTTAAATACACATATACCTATTAATTCAATTAAATGGTCTACATCACCAAATAATATTTAATAAAATATAACTTGACAAACCACTAACTGAGTATTATTATGAATAAGTTAACTAAATTTGTAGTGCCTGTTAACATTATATGTTACGGTGAAAGTGAAGAAGATGCTGCAACATATGTTGAAGAAGCATTGGATAATACTTCGATTATCCAAGAAGATGGTATCTTAGGTGCTGAAATAGTACATGATGATATCGAACTCTTTGAAGAAGAGGATTATGATGAAGATTATGGAGAAAGTGAAGACGATTGATTTTAAATTTTGGTTTGGTGTGGCGGTAATTAGTGTTGTATTGTATTTACTGTATGGACTATCCGTTAAGCGGGAAAATGAGCGTAAGATTGCTATGGAGCAAAGAAAAAATGTTATTTGCCCATCTCTTCTGAGTATTGGTAGATCTGCACGTGACACGCTTATCATCATGAAAAACGAATCACTTTGTAATGAGTTTGTACTTGATACTTTACAATAATTTTTTATGGACAATATATTCGTACAAGTTCAATACGAAAAACAAGGCTACCGTAAAGGTGCGGTAGCCAAAGTATTGTCCACAGGAAATAATGTTATTTTGGTTTCAAATCCAAAAATACATAATAATAAAGTTTATGTATGGGTTGCAATGCAACATGATACATATTTAAAGTATATTGTCAATATAGACGATTTGGAATTGGTATAATATTTATAAACAGTTTCTTTTACATTTTACTATATTGTATGATGTGCTCTAGTGTTGACAAGCTACTGACAGTTGTATTTATATTTGGTATGGTGATTGGTATGATAGTTCATGGAGGATTTGAATTATCAGATGTGTTATTACTACTAATAGCCGCCTTACTATTCCATTTCATACGAAAACTAAGTATAACTAAGTTCGTTAGACATATACACAAATAATTTGGTTATTTATTACAATAATCATCTAATATATGTCAGAAATTAATATGCTCTCACCAGAAACTACTACCGTTGGTATTTTGACTGTGGTAGGTGGATTCTTACTAAAGTTCACAGAAAAGTTTTTAGATAATAAAAATAACTTAATTGATGAACATTCGTCTTTGCGTAAAGAACTACGAGAAGAATTGGATAAAGTCAAAGAAGAATTGATTCGTATTCAAGAAGAAGTTGATGAATGGCGTGAACGATACTATCATCAAGTAGAAACAACAAACGAATTGTTGTTTGAAGTAAATGTATTAAAAGCGCGTTTGTCAAAATACGAAAACATAACAGGTGAACACAGGTATAAACACGATGATTAATAATGTTGTTTATACGATAACCGTGTTGGATTTAAAAGTAAACTTACCTCTTGGGTATAGAACTACACCTGTAATTTTAACTGAATTAAAAGACGCAATTTATATAGTTAAAAACAATTTGCGTGATATAGCAGACGAATCAACATATCAATATGCCGTAATAGAAAAAACTTTACTAAACGAGATTCGTCCGAATTTAGAAGCAGATAGTTTACGGTTGTGGTATAAACACAATTCCATTACCAATGAGTTTGAACCATGTGAAGCACCAGCAGTTTTACGGCATCAAACAGGATTTGGTATTGGTTAACAAACAGAGGTGATCGTGGAAAATATAATTCTGGGTTTTGTTTTTGGAGCAGTAAGTATAGGGTTTATAACATTGATAACCATCTCTATACGATTATCATTTCTTGTATCAGAAATGTCTACAATAATAAAATCCATATATATAGCTACAAATAAAATAGAACAGATGAGTCAAGCTACAATGCAAGCGTCTGAAAATTTTGTAGAGGCATTGGGTGAAGCGGTAGGTGATCAAGATACACGGACACCAGTTATTTTTAAAATGTTTGGTTCCGAAGATGGAAAGCATACAGGTAGAACTTACGATGAATTAATAAATAAAATGAAACAAGATCCATCGTATAAGCAAATGTCCGAAGATGATATAAACGAAATTCGTAAATTGTTTGAAGATAACTTAGATGAGGATGATGACGATTCATCCGAAGAGTCAAACGAACCATGGAAAGGTAAATAATGATACCAAGTGATAAACAAATTGCTCAACTTGTAAAAAAATTAAGTAAGAAGCCCTTGACTAAAAAGAAGGTACAACCTATCATTGAACACGATGATACTGATACAAAGGTTGAGTCGGCTACCGCGGATGAAATATTCCGTGAGATGAAAAAATTACCTTACACAGATTAAAATAATTTAAAAAATAAACACATGTGCGCACATGTGTAAATAAAAGTATTTTCTAGAAACATACATATGTTTTTGGGAGCTTACTCATGCGCATAATCTTTCCTTTAAAGAAAGAAAAGAAAAAGAAGCAAAAAGAAAAGAAAGAAAATGAAAAATAATAATATAGAAATAACAGGAAAAGGATGGCTTACATTAATAGATAAAGCTTACACTATAGCTAACAAACTAGAGTATGCAAATATAATATCTATTAACCGAGAGCATGGTATGCTTAAAATTAAGTTTGCTCAGGTACTTGACAAACATGAACAGTATGTATTAGATTCTGTATCATACAAGTTAGAACGAGATTCTGTACGCACTTGTGAAGAATGTGGTGCATACGCCATCCGTAGAAAAGATATAGAAATAATACAGGCGTTATGTACCAAATGTTATACATTAAAATATAACGAATTTATGGAGTCCGCGTCACCTTTGGTGACAATTCAAGAACCTCAAGAATGAGGTACATATGTTTTATACAGAAGAAGATATTAGCCCGGCAGTGAAGGAAGCAGTTAAGTTATTTGGTACAGTAGGAAATATGTCTATGGAAAAAGATACTTTGTTTAATATTAGTATCGCTACCAAGACACTAGGGAAATTGTGGTATGGAGACATTAGCGGTGAAATTGGTACTACAGAAATTGTTAATCGTCTTACAGTTTTGAGTAAGTTTACACAAGAAACAATTTATATTTTGGATGACAATTTTGATTTCAAAAATCCAAAACTAACAGTTAAAGGTTAATATTAAACAACAAGATTTTCTACACAACTTGACAGATTGATCAAACAAGTGTATCATTAATGTGTACTGTGTGAGACAGTTCCGAAGCTCACCCGCCAATGTGGTGACGCTCGTACAAATATCGGATATCTCATAAAACTTTTTTTAAAAGAGGTTACATATATGTCAAAGCGTAATAGCAACAACCGTTTCGTGGTTCGTACTTACAACACGCAGGAGCGTGAAGCTACGACTCGTCGCATTTCTTCGTACCTTCGTAGTCTCGCCTCACGGCGTTCCGATGGGGTAGTCACCGCCGACGATGTTCATAATTATCTGAACCGTGATGGCGTACGCCCACAGCAGGTTCGTACTCGTCTTTCTTTCATCAATTCTGTTTTCAGCAGTGGGATGTTTGAGCAGGATGGTATGGTCGCTTCGAGCCGTCCACAGGCTAAGGGTCGATACATCACCGCATGGACTCTTGCGTAATTAGTTAAATTATGAAATAGAATTAGGGAGAGCAAATGCTCTCCCTTTTCTATTTTTATAGTAGTGAGTTTGTACTTATAGAAGTACATTCAAGGAGGTAGGTTATGTCTAGTAAGATTCACCCACAAGAAATGTTTCTAACAAAACTTTCTACTGAGCAACTCGAACTTCTAAAATTAGAAGTGGAAATATTTGATAAACCCAAAGCGTATTTGGAAGCTTTAAAAGACCAATTCAATAGATTGGAAATTAAATTATAAGAGGTTAGTATGAGGTTACATTTATTAGGAATTCCACATACACAGACCACTAACGAATTTAGTCACTGTGCGTTTACTGGCAAGGTAAAACGATTCTCACCCATGTTACAGTCCGTGGGATACGATGTTATACATTATGGAGTAGAAGGATCTTATAGTGGCGCGCGGTATAATGTAAATGTGATGATGTACGACGAATGGATGTATATTCGTAAAAAATTATTTAAAGAAAAGTACGGTGATCGTGAAGTTATGTCGAGTGATTTTATTGGTGATCTCGCTGATACCGGAAATGAATTATATCGTAGATTTAATGAGCAATTAAAATTTGAATTAGAAAAAAATTTAGACGATGATGATATCATATGTTTACCTTTTGGATTTGCTCACAACGAAGCGATAAAAGACTTTAGTAATCCAAAAGTAGAAACTGGTATAGGATATCCCAATTCGTATCAAAATTTCCGTGTATTTGAGAGTTATGCATGGTATCACTACGAAATTGGTCGTGAAGGTAAAAGTGGTCACGATTATCATTGGGTAATCCCAAATTATTTTGATGTGAGTGAGTGGGATTACATACATACACCACAAAAATATGTGGCATATTTCGGGAGGATATCCGATATAAAAGGTGTCAATATTGTATACGAAATAGCCAAACACAGACCAGATATAGAATTTATTATGTGTGGGCAGGGGGATCCGTCACCATATATGGGATTACCAAATCTTACATATAAACCTCCTATTCATGGTAAAGACCGTGCTGACTTTCTTGGTAATGCTATGGCAGTATTAATGCCAACCAGATATGTAGAACCGTTTGGTGGTGTTACTGTAGAAGCCGAATTATGCGGAACACCTGTTATTGGTTCGTCATACGGAAGCTTCACAGAAACAATTAAGCATGGCACTACAGGATTTAACTGTCATACGTTAGGTGATTACCTGGCCGCATTAGAAAAAATAGAAGATGGGTTTATAGATCGTTCAACAGTTAGAAATTTTGCTGCACAAAAGTATGATATGTATAAATTAGCACATAATTACGATAAAGTATTTCAACAAGTTAATGATATAAAATATAATAATGGTTGGTATAGTTTTCGTTCAAACATAGGTTCTGTCCAGAGGGCAATATGAATACAATAGGTGTTGTTGGGTTAGGATATGTAGGTACCGCAGTAAAAACAGGATTTGAAAAAAATAATAAAGTAGTAACATTTGATATTCAAAAAGAATGCACCGAAAAAGATATTATAGGCGTTGCTCAGAAAGCACAAATTATTTTTATTTGTGTACCAACACCGATGAATGCAGATGGAGCATGTAATATTGAAATCGTTGACACAGTGCTTTCAGAAATATCTTTGTTAGAACTACCACATAAATCTATATGTGTTATTAAATCCACAGTTACTCCAGGAACCTGTGATTTTTTAGCAAAACGATATCCTAATATTACTGTGTGTTTTAATCCAGAGTTTTTGACAGAAAGAAATTATATTAATGATTTTATTTCACAAACTAATATTACACTGGGTTATACCGATGACAGTCGTTCTGTAAAACCTGTATCACAATTATACTATGAACGATTTCCGAATTCACAAGTGTGGGTGACTACAGCAAAACAATCGGAAATGATTAAGTATGTTGCCAATACCATGCTAGCTACCAAAGTAGCATTTTTGAACGAAATATATCAAATTTGTAAAAAAACCGATACTGATTTTGATCAATTAACTAAAGTATTAAAACTAGATCCAAGACTTGGTACTTCGCACTGGAATGTTCCAGGACATGATGGTAAGTTTGGATTTGGTGGTACTTGTTTTCCAAAGGATTTAAACGCACTGATACAATATGGTAAAGCAAACGGGCAATCAACACCACTACTTGATGCTGTCTGGAGTAAAAATTTGGAAGTACGACCAGAAAAAGATTGGGAAAATGACAAAGGTAGAGCAGTTGTATAAAAATATTTATTAGATACTATATATTAAGACCGACTTGACAAATCAATTCGGTCTTTTTATATTTAAGTATATCTATGTATAGTGTAAAGGGTCCGCCTGGCTTCGACATGGTGTGGATGATTAAGCTTTGTGTCTCGTTTGGTAAGACGAGTAAAACAGACCAAAATATTTAACTGGCAACGAATATCTAGCCCTCGCTGCGTAATTGCAGCCTGACAAGATTAGTCTGACCCATATAAGATTAACTTGTTCACAGTATATGGTGTAGTATTGGAGAGGGGAGTTAGTATCCAATATCAAATTTACAAACTCTTATCTGTGTGGGTTCGTTGATTATTTAAAACACAGAAACATTACAAAATCAACTACGCACATAAATCCTTAGTAGGAAGCAATCATGGACGCGGGTTCGACTCCCGCCGGATCCACTTTAATGGTTAGTGTTTACATCTTATCGGAGAAAAGAATGTATGAAGAAATTAAACACTATCTCAGCAATATATTTGGTACTGATTCTGAAAAAGAGTTTGTGGAATCAGAATATACAAAGGTGCAGCAATTAATTTGTGAAGCAAAAAACTTAGCACAACTGTTCAATGCACGTGCCCGACTGATAGAATTCAATGAAATGATGAAAGAAATTGGATATCCAAACGGATCAAAAAATAAAGTAAAATTTCTTGAAGCACGGTGGGATAAACAATACAGACTATGGAAAGCACGAGGTTAATATGGCATTAAAGCGTCGAATAAAAAAGTTGACAAAAACAGAGATTCGTAGAGTTGGTAGTCGGCAGTATTTGGTTTGTAGTGAGTGTGGAAATGAAGAAGTGGAAGTTCCTATTGACATTTCCCGTGTAACTTGTGCATATTGTGTGCAAAAAATGGTCGCACCACCACCTGATACACAAAAGAAATCTGATGGTGAAAAATTTCCTCGTGGTTGGCATTTTAAAGCACGATATGTACATACTGATGGTAAAGTATATGTTCGTGGTAAGTTGACCGATGAAACGGATACACCATCTGTAGAAAAGAAAACGAGAGTTGTAAAAAAGTCTGTAAAATCTAAGAAACTTATAAAAACAAAAAAACATGTTCAAGTTACCAAATAAACCATTTCATGTAATTCAAAAATTTTTATATGAAAATAGACCATTGGTGTTTAAATATTTGGTAAAGAAAATAAAATTTGCTATCAAACATGATATTACTAGAATAGAATTATTCGAATTACCTAGCCCACAGAATATTCGACATGTTGCAATAGTAAAGGAAATTGATTATGAAAAGGTTTTGGAACAAGCTATAGAGGTATGTGCAGAGGTAGAAGATTACGAAACTGCGGCAGCTGCAAAAAATACTATCGATGAATATAGAGAAAAACATATTACTAAATTACTAAACGATATTAGTAAACACGAGGAATAAATTATGGCGATAGAAACAACTAGATGTGTTGTTTTAAATGCCACATACGAGCCAATAACAGTAGTGTCTGCAAAGCGTGCACTATTGATGTTTTTGGAAGGTAAGGCGGTAATTGTTGAGGAACATCCAGAATATGTGATGCGATCACCCAGGCAAACATTCCCTGTTCCTTTGATGATTGCATTAAAAAATTATATTAAAGGTAGACGCGTGTTTAAAACAAAAGCATTACTTACACAAAAAAATTTGTTTGTAAGAGATGCATATACTTGTCAGTACTGTGGTAGAAAAAAATCACAAATAAAAAGTTCTGAATTTTTAACACGAGATCATGTAGTTCCCACTGCAAAAGGTGGTTTGGATATATGGACTAATGTAGTGACATCTTGTAATATTTGTAATAATAAAAAATCCGATTACTTGATGGAAGAAATCGGTATGGTGTTACTAAAGCAACCAACAGAACCTACAATATTTGAAATTTGGACGCGACAACAAAATAAATTATATTCACAATGTTAGTAAAATCTAAATTAAATGGAAAAGTCTGGTTGTGGGTTAATGTTCCAAAAACAGCCACAACTAGTACTATGAAAGCCATATTTCCGGACAAACCTTACAATTCACAAGAACATTATACATATCGTGAACTAATCAACAGATATCAAGATAAGTATGATGTTTTTACTATGGTACGACATCCTATAGACAGATTTATGTCTGGATTAAATCACATTTTTAGTGTATGTGAATGTAAACGATGTAATTTTGATTTAACTGTGCCACCCAAAACAGAAGAAGTTATTGCTTTCTTGGGTGATATGTTAAAATTAAAAAATAAACAAAATAATTTTTTTGATACTGTATATAAAAATTCTACAAATAAATTATATTTGGAAGTAATACGAAGTATACAGAAACATTTTAATCGCAATATTCGTATCGGAGATGTGAATATTAATTGTGTTCGTTGGCCGCTCATCATCCCACAGAATTATATATTGAATGGTTTACAACGAGGTAGAATTTTTCGATATGAAAACTTAGATGTATTTTTTAAGTTTGTAACATATGAGTTGGGGTATCAAATACCTGTAGAAAGATATCGAAACTATGATAATCAATTAGTCAATGTGGATTTTAATAATTCTACACTAAGACATATGATTTACGAATTACACAAAGATGACTTTATAAATTACGATTACTCATTGTGATATGCTGGTTGAATCAAAAGTAGATAACTCAAAGTGGTTATGGATCAACATACCAAAAACCGCATCAACATTAATTGGTAATGCGTTATTCAATCACGAAAATCCAGAAGAACGACAAGATCACTACACATACACAGAAAATGTAGAAATGCACGGAAAATATACGGGGTTTACTGTTGTTCGTAATCCTATAACCCGTTTTATTTCTGGATTAAATCATGTATTTAATCATTGCTCGTGTAAAATGTGTATTACTTTTCCTGAAAATCCACCCAACACAAATCAAGTTATAAAATTTTTAAAAGAAATAGTAGATTTATCAAAATCAATAGATAATTTTCATTATAAAACATATTATAATGGATCGGATCTTTTGTGGTTGGAGTTAGTAAAAAGTTTACAAAAAAACTTTATAAATAATAAGATAATAATGGATCCAGAAAATTGTGTTATGTGGTCTTTTATATTACCTCAATATCTGTATCTTGACAAAATGGAAGTTCGTGATTATATTTTTAGATATGAGGAATTGTCTACATGTACACAGTTTATAGAAAATAGATTAGGATGTAAAGTAGATACCTCTCTCAGACCAAGAAGTTTTGACTATGTTCTACAAAATGTAGACTTCAATAATACCGAGATACAAAAATTACTACATGCGTATTATGAAGAAGATTTCAAACAATTAAATTATTAAAGAGGTTACGATGCTCGATTACGAAGAAAAAGCAAAAAAGAACTTGGAAAAGTTCAATGCATTTCTTGCCGAAGATCCTCGTCTAGATAAGTTAAATGAGATGTATGAAACATTTGGAGAACAGTTGATTACCGCACCCGCATCTGGTAAGGTACATTATCATAATGCCTTTCCTGGTGGGTACCTCGACCATGTGGTACATGTTGCGGAAGCTTCAATGAAGGTGGCTACTGCATATAAAGCAATTGGTGGTGAGATTGACTTCACAAAACAAGAAATGATTTTTGCGGCACTTCATCATGATTTGGGTAAACTTGGTAATGAGCAGGGTGCATACTATCTTGACCAAGATAGTGACTGGCATCGGAAGCGTGGAGAAATGTATAAGTACAACGAGAACATTCAGTATATGACGGTAACTGATCGTGCTCTGTACCTTTTACAGAAATTTGAAATTCCAGTCACCGAAAAGGAATGGATTGCAATTAAGTTGTCCGATGGAATGTATGATGATGGTAATAAAGCATATTTGAAAAATCATGGTGTATACCCGATGAAAACAAATCTTCCGTATATTATTCATTGGGCAGACCATATGGCTTGTTCGGCTGAACGAGATCAGACAAAGTTTTGATTTGTAGGACGCACTCGTGGTGGAATGGCAGACACAAACGCCTTAGGAGCGTTCGCCCAAAAGCGTGGGGGTTCAAGTCCCTCCGAGTGCATAGTCGGCAATCAATTGGAGATAGGTTATGGCAAAACAAAAAATAAATGAATCGTGGAATGTGTCATATTACGCACGTGATTCTCAATCTAACGAAGAGGTTTTAACTTTAACTATGAATTGGGAAAATAGAGACATAGAAACAGTAAAAACGCATCTCAATACATGGTTATCTGCAATCGGTGTTCCGTTACAAGTAACAGATAAAAAGTAATTCGCCTCAATAGCTCAATTGGATTCGAAATTAATATAGTTTTCAAATCCATACATGATACTTATATATAATCATCATTTGGAGAATATATGAGAACATGTTCTGTATGTAAAATAGATAAATCCATTGAAGAATATTCTAAAAAAAGAATAAAGAAAAATGGAGAAATAACATATCAAAATAGTTGTAAATCTTGCCATAAAATTTATAGCGATACACATTATATTAAAAATAAAACAAAATATATAAATAAAGCTAAAGTTAGAAGAAGTGTTTATAAAAAAGAAATGTATCTATTTTTTATAGAATATTTTAAGTCGCATCCTTGTATTGATTGCGGGGAATCAAACCCACTAGTTTTAGAATTTGATCATATTAAAGGTAAAAAACTTGAAGCCATATCTGTTATGGTTGGCAAACAATATACCAAACAAACAATACTTGAAGAAATTGAAAAATGCGAAGTTAGATGCGCCAATTGCCACAGAATAAAAACGGCAGAACGAGGTAATTGGTCAATGTATAACTTACTACAGCCTCAATAGTGTAGTGGATAGCACTTTTGTCTTCGGAACAAACAGCGTGGGTTCAAATCCTGCTTGGGGCATAACAATATAAATTTACTATTATGAGATTTCTTACAAGAAAGTTAGTACAACCAGGTGATTTGAATGTCAATGGTACATTGTTTGGTGGTCGGTGTTTGGAATGGGTAGACGAAGAAGCATCTATCTACGCGGCAATAGAAACAAGACACAAACGAGTCGTTACCAAAAGTATTTCAGCAATTAACTTTGTTGCACCTGCATTTCAAGGTGATGTTGTTGAAATTGGTGTTGGATTAAAAAAGGTAGGAAAAACTTCTATTACACTAGAAGTACAAGTACGAGATCTTACTACACAAAAAACTATTGTTGATATTGATGAAATGGTATTTGTGTGTGTCGATGATGCTGGTATACCAATACCTCATTCATTGAGTAAGTAATATGGAACTTATTGGATACATTGGTAGTATTTTTTTAACAATTAATGCCGTCCCTGAATTGATACGCACTATAAAAGATAAGCGTTGTCATATCGGGTGGCCTATGTTATTCTTGTGGTTTGTAGGTGAAGTGTTCATGACAACCTATGCAGTGATGTTATGGAATGTTCCCTTGATGATGAATTACATTTTCAATTTCATTGTTGTGGTTGTCATGTTGGCATATAAGATTCGGGTGTGGTACCGTAAAAAAATGCATCTAACTCGTGAACATTTTATTAAGGTGGAATTTTAAAATGAAAGTGTATATTGGTCCCTATCCAAAAACTTCAAAGAAAGAACAGAAAATTTCCGTTCGTATTGATGCATATGATACGTGGAGTATGGATATTACCCTCGCACATATCATTGTTCCGATGTTGAAACAGTTAAAGGAAACAAAGCACGGCGCGCCGGATGTTGATGATGAAGATGTACCACAACATCTCAGAAGAACAGAAGTTCCCACGATGGCCTATGAAACCGATGATAATTATTTCAAGCGGTGGGATTATGTCATGGATGAAATGATTTTCGCATTTGAAAGCAAGTTGACACATTGGATTGATCAATGTGAAGATTTAACTTCTCCTGAAGTCACAATGCGTTATATGCGAATTCAAAACGGATTCGAATTGTTTGGTAAATATTATCGTGGGTTATGGGATTAATGGTCAGCGCGCTTTTATTTTTCAGTGTGATATTCATCACCGCGGTGGGTGGGACTTTGTATATTGCAAACTTTTTGGAAAAAGAAGATGAGTGATGAAGATAACTTTTTAGATGACACAGTGGAGTCTGTATTCGAAAAGTTAGTAAAAGAAGGAAAATTTATTAGTTTTGATAAAAATGGAAATGTTGTGTAGTATGTATTCCCGAGTAGCTCAGTGGTAGTAGCGTTTGACTGTTAATCAAAATGTCGTAGGTTCGATCCCTACCTCGGGAGCTAGTAGTATCACGAAAACTAGTAGGTAAATTGGTAATGCCTATTCCGAAGGAGTCGGACAAAACCGGTGATACTACTTTTAGCACGATGGTCTGAGTGGTTTAGGCAACGCTCTCATAAGGCGTCTTACACTGGTTCGAATCCAGTTCGTGCTATAACTTTAATTATAATTTATGAAGAATTTAATTGTTATAGGACACCCCGATAAAAAAAGTTTTTGTTATAATGGTATATTTAAAACTATTAAAGCAGAACTTGAAGGTTCCAATGAAGAAGTACAAATTATTGATTTGTATAAGGACGATCTTTCAATTAAAAAGAAAGAAGTTATTAAACATTATCAAGAATTGGTGACATGGGCAGATCGTATCTATTTCATTTCACCAGTCTGGTGGTTTCGGTGTACCCCACTGATGGAAGAATTTTTTGATGTGGTATTTACGCCTGGATTTGCGTATAAGTTTATGCCCTTGATTCCTAAATATGGATATCCTAAACCACTGTTGTCAAATAAAAAAGTTCGAACTTATTTAACACATGGTGCACCCGCACTACCTGTTTATTTATTGTATTTTAATGCAGTAAAACTACGATTAGTGCTTGGAGTATATTCCTTTGTATTTGGTTGGTTTAAAACAAACACTCGTCAATTTTGGAGTGTACCGTTTGTTAATGATAAAGAACGCACTATTTATCTTGACAAGGTTAAACGCGATATTCGTAAAGATATAACATGTTTAACTAAAAACTAAAGTAAAAATACAATATTTTTACGGTTTTATAAATAATTTTACAGGAGTTTTTTAGTATGAAGAAAGTATTACTAGCAGCATTAATGATTGTTGGTATTAGTGCCTGTACTTCGGAGACAATTACGGCACCTGAACCAGCAAAGGCAACAACTGTTTCCTTAAATGTTACCGCAGCACAACTAGAAATTGGCCGTACAGTGAATATCACGGCAACAGTAAAAGATCAACGGGATTCAGTGATGACAGGTAAAACTATTACTTGGGCATCGAACAATACCTCAATAGCAACTGTGTCACAAACAGGTGTTGTAACTGCCGTAGGTCGTGGACAAGCAAGTATTGTTGCATCATTTGAAGGAAAGTCAGCGACTGCAACAATTTTCGTAGTAGACCCAACAGTATCATCAGTTGCATTGACTGCAACATTACCTGCAATATTCTATGTTGGTCAAACGATACAAGCAACCGCATTACCGAAAGATGGGTTAAATAACACACTATCTGGTTTTGCTGTTACATGGACATCCAGTGCACCTGCGGTTGCAACGGTATCCTCAACAGGATTGATTACCGCAGTCGCGGCAGGAACCACAACCATCACGGCAACATCAGGTGGAAAATCAGGAACATTGAATGTTACTGTGACCATGACCCCTGTTGCACGGGTTGCACTTAGCTTGCCTAAGGCGGCTAAAGTAGGTCGTACTGTAACAGTTATGGCTGAGCTATTCAATAGCACAGGCGCAGTATTGAACCAGGCGAATCGCACATTAGGTTTTCATAGCAGTGATGAAACCATCGCCACGATTTCCCCAACAGGTGTCATCACAGGACTTAATTATGGCACCACCATCATCAGT
>Ga0222713_10002470_pt1 | contig 19770 bp, 39 predicted proteins | sample C33_649DmetaG_FD_165061 | JGI IMG/M metagenome (GOLD analysis project Ga0222713, IMG submission 165061) | Estuarine water microbial communities from San Francisco Bay, California, United States - C33_649D | ecosystem: Environmental > Aquatic > Marine > Unclassified | place: USA: California...
TGACGAGGTGCTGTAATGGATAGAGAGACGCTGCTGGAGTATCTTGACATGGGGATGGTCGATCCAAAGTCGCTTGCTGAGTCGTTGATTTGCTGGCTCTCGCAGGACGATATCAAAAGATTCTGTGAAATCTACGAGATTTTGTCGCCCGAACAACTTAATGAATTGATGGCGGAATAAAAGCTGTTGACCTTTTCGAAATTTCGTGTATACTGGCTATACTTACTAAGGAGATCACATGGAAACGTATCACATCTACTTCACGACCGTTGCAACTGGCGAAGAAAACGTCGCCTTGTACGAGGCAGAGACGGAAAACCACGCTCGGACGTTCTTTTTCGAGGATTTCGGGTCCGAAGTTGTGATTGATGGTGTTGACATTTCGAAATAACTGTTGTATACTGGCTATACTTACTAAGGAGATGTCAATGAAATTGAAACCGATTGGATTGTTCCACACGCCGGAGACGGTTGAAGAGATGATGACTTACATCGACAACTTCTCTGGTGCAGAGAAGGCTGCTGTGACGACTGTGGCGATGATGATGTGGAATCTCTGTGCGAAGCTGACCAGCGATTGCTGCAGCGACAACGAACCCAACACAGTGGTGTGAGAGTGATGAAAAAGACGAAAAAAGTCAACACGTTGCGTCAGCAGATTGATGAGCTGTGCGAGTGTGTCTTTCAGTTCAACGTTGGGATGGCTGAGAGCAACGTGGCATTCACGTGGAAGGGTGATGACCTGTTTGTCCTGCGAACAAACGACTTCTGCCCAGGCCCCGGCGATGTGACGACTGAAATCTATCAGCTGAACAAAGCCGCACAGAAGGCTCTCGCTGCGATTGACTTTGACATTGACGATGACGATGATTCGATGGACGGTGACTTTGATAGTGCAATGGCAGTTGATGAGCTGTTCTGGGACTGCCTTGATCAATATAAACTCGTGATTTTTGGGGATTAATTAGCTGTTGACTTATTTCGAAATTCATGTATACTGGGCTTCATGGTTAACGAACAGGAGATTGAGATGAAGTCTTGGGAACAGATGTCGGAACACGAGCAGCTGTCGGCGATTCACTACGATATGTACAAGGACGCACACGGCATTCGTCCGCGCTGGATCGAATACGACACTCTGACGGTCAGTGAACTGCGTCAGTCTATCGAGCAGCTGGAGAGCGAGATCAGCTTCCAGATCGCCGAAGAAGAGAAGCGGCAAGCTGTGGCGATCCAGGAATTCGAGGCTGTTGTCCAGAACGCGATCGAGTTCGGTGCAGGTGATCGTGAGACTGCGCTTCGGTGGCTGATCGATGACGGCGAGGCTTGCGGGGATCGGGAATACTTCTGTTTCCTCAATGGTTTACCGTATGGATATTTCAAAAAGGAGGCTGCATAATGTTCTACCGTGTGTTATCGATTGATGCGTGGGGCAATAAGGATGAAGGTTACGAGTGGAATAACTGGTACACGGTCGCGACTGTCGATCTTAACTCCGACTGTGCCGATCCCGCTACGGACGAGATGATTATTGACGCATTGTGCGACCGCGGATTGATCAATGCAGAATTCCGCGGGGATGTTGAAGTCGAGGACGATCAGTACAATGCCGTGATTGTCAATAAACACACCCGACAGCCAATCTATGCTATCGACGGCTTCAATGCTTGTTAAATCAAAGAGTTAGAACCTGTTGACATTTTCGAAAGTATATGGGATAGTGGCTCTACACTAACGAATTGGAGATTGGAATGCAACCGAAATTTGAACAACTGCGCAACTCAAACAACGTCAAGGTCGGTCTGATGGTTGACTTCCTCGTCAAGGCGACGAAGTTCCTTGAGCAGGGAAAGCTGACCGATGCTTGCACGTGCATCCGTCTTGCCAAGGAATTCCAAGACGAGATTCCGGCTGAACTTCGCCTGCTCAATCAAGGAGATATCTAATGAGCGACTTCGGTGACAAGTGCGTGTTTTACGGGGCGGTGTTCTGTTTCATCCTGGTGATGGCTTACGGGGTGTGAGAGCTGCACCCCCGCTGCGAAGACACGGGGCGGGGGTTGCAAAAATCTAGGGCTGTTGCGTACTAATTAGCGTACCCCCGCCCGTCCCCATAAATCTGTTGAAAACGCGTCCTGTAAAAATTTTTTTTAGAATTTTTTTTGTAAAAACACGCTGCTAATTTTCTGTGAGGTTCTACTATGAAATGTTCTGCTTGTCACTATACGAAAGGGGATTAGGATGGGGAAGAAGATTCTGCATGTTGCTGCGACGTATGAGAGTTTTGCTGGTGAGCACGATGATACGTTTTTCCACTTTGAATATAGGGGAATTCAATTTCGAATTGCTCCGACGGGGAATCGATGGTGTGTTGAAAGGAAAGGTGAGATGCGTTATCTGAAGGTGCCTAACAGGAGTCCAAATATAACGTACAAATCGCCGCTTGCTGCGTTCAAATACTTGAGGATGGTTTTTGACACGCACTATGGATATTTAAAGCGATATTCGCGTTAACTGGGTGTTAATGATGTTGCTGTTGACATTTATAATTTTCTGTGTATAATACGAAGTGTTGGGGAAGAGTTATAATATATTAGCTAACTGGGAGTAACATCTGATGGGAAATAGTAAGCTGGAAGATTATTTGATTTTAATCTTGGTGCTGTCTGGTATGGTGCTTGCATTTTTTGATAAATTTGCACCTATTGTGATTGCTCTGTGGGGTTATCCTGCTGGTGCTGCTGCTGGAAAAGCCGTGTCTAATCTACTTTTTGGAGAATAATTATGAAACTCAAAGACCTAAAGAAAGAATTGGACGCTCTTGTTGATGCTGGTCATGGAGACAAACAGGTATTTTACCGGCAATATTCATCCGGTGACTGTGGTCCGTTAAGTTATCCGCGCGTCACCGATCGCGTAGATGAATGTGGTCCGTTTGATATTGCCGACGGCGAAGAATATATTGAACTTTCTGTAGGATATTAATTATGACTGAATATACTGTAACGGCGACATTGGATGAAGAATTTTATTCATATCAGATTAGTCTTTCACCTGATCAATTAGTATTATCCTATACTGAGCCTGGTTGTGAGAAAATGCATCAAATTTCATTTGGTTCATTGGAAGAACTACGCAAAGTTGCTGATATGATGATTTCTCTCGCAAAAGTGTATGAACCGTCCTAAACAACATAAATTCGTCAGGTCTAGGTCTTGGTCTGAGTCTGGGTCTTTGTCTGGGTCTTTGTCTAGGTCTTGGAGTGTATAATGAAGCAGATTGAAATTGATGTTAATTCTTGGCATTTTAAACTGATCAAGTATTGTGATTATTATGCATATTCTATAACTGATATTTGTGAGTATCGGTGGGCATTGATCAAATCGCTGTTTTGGTGTTTTTTAATGGTTGTGGTGGTTTTCGGCACTGCATCGTTTGTTGTGTATGGATTCACAAATACTCTGGCTTGGTATCTTGCCATGATTGTATCAAGAACTTTTATCCATGCCGATCCGATAGCGGTGATTGTCAGTACCCTAATGATTTTAACGGTAATCATCCTTACAATTTATGGTTCCTTTAAGGGTCTTGGAAAAATTATTGATTCGCGTGACAATACGGTAAAAGTCATGTATCATTCCTGGAAAAACAAGTGGTGTTCAAAGGTGGTTTTTAAAGATTAATGATATGTAAAAAGAGTCTTGAAGATAGTTTAGAGGAAATTAAATGAAGATAAAGATAATCAGTTATTCTCAGGATGGTTATGTATGTGATCATTATGATCCTCTGTGGGTTATGCGTGACTGCACCAATTGGGATGATGTAACAGAGGAACAGTATGATATTCTTGTCAAATGGTGTGCCAAGAAAAACCGAGATAATTTTAGTGTTCAATATCAAATCTATTGTCAGGAAGAATGTCGCGCCAATGAGCGGATTCAGGAATACCTGGACATAATCCACAAAGAGGAAATGGCGGCTGAACAGAAACGGAAAAAGCGTGAGGCTAACAAGCGTGCCAAACAGCAGGCTCAGAAGGCTGCTGAGGAAGCCAAAGAACGTGAACAATTGGAACAATTAATGAAAAAATATGGAGATAAGAAATGATTAGCATTATTCTGTATGGTGTTTTGGGAATTGCACTAAATTGGGCTGGTGTTAGCATACTTCAAAAACCAGTTGAGTTTTTGGTAATTCTAGCAATAGTGGTGGGAATCTCACTTGCTAATAAATTCGAATAAGGATTATGGGGCAATATTGAAAAATCAATCGTGTTTAATATTTTTGAGCTCAAATTCTATTACATTAATAATTTGGTCTGTGAGTTCTAGTTCTTTATTAAGTAAACGAATCCTGTCTTGAAGAACTTCAAGTTGATTTTTATAATATTGCAATTCTGCTCTTTTTTCAATTCGCTCTTTGTATATGTGCTGAATGAATATTATTGATGCCATGGATATATTTATTAATTGTTTTTATTAGGATTTATTGAATGGATATAGTTTGGGACAAAAGGTTTTTGGATTTAGCGATATCTGTTGGGGGCTGGTCAAAAGATCCGAGCACAAAGGTCGGGGCTGTAATTGTTGATCCGTTTCGACGAATCATCTCGACAGGATACAACGGGTTTCCAGCAAAGATTGCTGACGACAGTCGCTACGACATTCGTGAGGAAAAGCTTGAAATGATCATTCACGGTGAGATCAATGCAATATTGTTTGCTAAGCGTGATCTAACTAATTGCACGTTGTATACAAATCCAATTATGCCATGTTCTCGCTGTGCTGCAATTATTATTCAAACTGGAATAACACGTGTTGTTGCTCCGACCCATGTTGGTATGGAGCAATATGTGAGATGGGAGAAATCATTTGAGAGATCGCTTGCTTTGTTTAATGAGGCTGGTGTACGTGTTGACCTTTTAACTATTTGATAGTATAATTGTTCTTCAATATTAATGGTATAATGAAATGATTATTGACATTATCAATGAGCTTGCTGAAACCTCTTCGCGCCTTGACAAAGAGGCGATTCTGAAGCGCGAAAAAGACAACAAACTGCTGAAGGCAGTTATCGTCGCTGCGTTGAACCCAATGACAAATTATTACATTCGCAAGATTCCAAAATACCAGCCTAACAATGGTGAGGGTATCTCATTGCGTTTTGCGTTAGATTCTATTGGGGATCTGTCGAAACGATTGGTCACAGGGAATGCTGGTATAGATCATCTCCGTTCCAATCTTGAGGCTTTGACTGCATCTGATGCTGAGGTTCTTGAACGTGTAATTGAGAAGGACCTTCGCTGTGGAGTTTCTGACAAGACTGCGAACAAGATTTGGCCGAAGCTGATTCCGGAATATCCGGTGATGCTGTGTAATCAGTACGATGACAAGACTATTGAACGAATCAAGTTTCCTGCATTTTGCCAATTGAAGCTTGACGGAATGAGGTTCAATGCTATTTGCAAAAAAGGTTCTGTAGAGTTTCGGACTCGGAACGGAAAGCACATTGACATTCACGGCTATCTTGCTGATGAGTTTGTTGAGCTTGCTGCGGGCCGTGACATTGTTTTTGATGGTGAACTTCTTGTATATGATGAGGAGATGTATCAATATCTGCCGCGTCAGACTTCGAACGGGATTCTTTCCAAGTCGCTGAAAGGGACGATTGCTGACCACGAATGTGAGCGTGTTGCTGCTACTGTGTGGGATTCGATTCCATTGTCTAATTTTGAAAAGCACAAATGTGACATTCCGTATAGTGCTCGTTTTGAATCACTGAAAAAAGATGTTGAACGAGTTACAAATCCTAAGATCAAGCTAGTGTGGAACGAAGTTGTTGGTGATGTCAATCAGGCTATTGCGCTGTTTGAAAAGTTTCTGGCAGAAGGACAAGAAGGTATTATTCTCAAGGACATTGGTTCGCCATGGGAATCGAAGCGTGTTAAACATCAATTGAAATTTAAAGGTGAGCTTGAATGCGATCTCAAAGTCGTGGCTTGGGAAGAGGGAACCGGTAAAAATGCTGGCCGTCTTGGTGCTCTTGTGCTTGAGTCTAGCGATAGTGTTGTGAGAGTCAGTGTGGGTTCGGGCTTTACTGATGGCGATCGTGATTCTATTAAACCCGATGTTGTGGGTGGTGTGGTGGCTGTGAAATACAATGCACGGATCAAAGATAAGAAAACTGGGGTTGACAGTTTGTTCCTTCCAATCTTCATTGAGATTCGTCACGACAAGAACACTGCAAACTCATCGAAGGAAATCAAATGATATAAACATATCCCTCCTATATACAAGTATAGGAGGGTTTATGATTTTATTAGGCGTCGACTTATCAATGACGTCACCTGCGTTGTGTTTATATCGTGGTGAACAGTTTTCATTTGATAATTGTGAATTTTATTTTTTGTCATCGTCGGACAAATATCTTTATGTCCATAAAAAGCTTCATGGCGAAGTTTTCCCGGAATACACATCATCCTCAGAGCGGTTCAATAATATTGGAACGTGGATTGTTGATGTTTGTAAGGTCAACGGTGTGGAAAAGGTTTTCATAGAAGATTACAGTTATGGTTCAACGGGAAGGGTATTTCATATTGCCGAGAATGGTGGTGTGTGTAAATTTCTTCTATGGAAAAATAATATTCCATATGATACAATACCGCCTACTGTGATCAAGAAGTTTGCAACGGGTAAGGGTAATGCTGACAAACAAAAAATGCAAGAAGCATTCATTAGTGAAACAAATTTTGATATTAAAAACATTTTATCGATGACGGAGAAGCAGTGGAATCCTTCATCTGATCTAATTGATAGTTATTACATTTGTAAATATGGAGAACAGCATGAGCGAGAAGGTTCGTAGTGAAGCTGAATTGAAAGAGATGCGTAAATGGTTAGTTGGTGTTTTGCGGGAAGGTGTTGTTAATGTCACATTCACTAAGAGCGATGGTAGTGAGCGTGTAATGAAATGCACGTTGAATAAAGATGTGGCTGTGCCTTATGAAACTAAAACTGACAGGAAGAAACCTTTGAATGAAGATGTTTTGCCTGTATGGGATATTGATAAAGGTGCATGGAGATCATTTCGGGTGGATTCTGTTAAGGAATTTTCTCTAGTGATGGGTGAGAAATGACTATAGAAAAGGTTGTTAGCGGGGCTGCTGGAGGAACAGAATTGTTGATTGATGAATTCAACAAGCATGTTGATGAAAAGATTCAATCACATTTTCATATTGTTCCGTCTCGTTTGAGGGGTCATGTTGAAGGTAAGATTCCAATTTACTGGGCGCATGATTTGGTAGGTGATCCTGAATGTGATCATTTGAAGGCTGGGGGATACAATCAATATGAAAAGCTAGTATTTGTGTCTAATTGGCAAATGCAGCAATTCATTAATGCATATGGTATACCGTGGCGCAAGTGTGTTGTAATTCGTAATGCGATAGAGCCAATCGCGCCAGTTCAAAAAGACAACACAACAATCAAGTTAATTTATCATACAACGCCACATAGGGGTTTAGAGATACTTGCTCCGGTGTTTGAGAAGCTTTGTGAACGTTATGATAACATTGAGCTTGATGTATTCTCGAGTTTCAAAATCTACAACAACCCAGAACGTGATAAGCAATATGAACACGTGTTTGATATGCTTAAAGCGAATCCTAAGGTTCGTATGCATGGATCTGTAGATTATCGAGAAGTTCGGGAAGCTGTTGCAAACTCACACATTTTTGCGTATCCTTCTATATGGATGGAAACCAGTTGCCGTAGTTTGATGGAAGCGATGACTGCTGGTTTGGTGTGTGTACATCCTAATTATGGTGCATTGTATGAAACTGCTGCTAATTGGACGATGATGTATCAGTATCAAGATAACAAACGTGATCATGCCAATTTATTTGCTAATCAGTTGTGTGTTGCTATTGACAGTGTTGGGAGTGAAGAGTTGGTGATGCGAACGCGTTCACAGAGCACATATGCTTCTGTTTTTTACAATTGGGCTTTAGTTAAGCAGGAGTGGGAAAATCTGTTGGGTTCAATTCTGTATTCTAAAGGAATAAAATGGTAATCATTGATTTCAATCAGCTGGTAATTTCCAATGTGATGGCACAAATTGGGAATCACACTAACATTAAGATTGAAGAAGATCTAGTACGTCATATGGTGCTGAATAAAATCAGGGTGATTCGGCAGATGTACAAACAAGGGGTCTATGGTAATATTGTTGTAGCCTGTGATGGTAAGAACAATTGGCGTAGAGTAGTATTTCCTCAATACAAGGCTAGCCGTCGTTCTGCTCGAAATGCATCTGATTTTGATTGGGATTCTATATTTGAAATTCTCAATAAAATCAGGGATGAGCTGATGAATAATTTTGGTTATATTGTTATACACATGGACGGGGCGGAAGCTGATGATATAATTGCCTCGTTGGTGTTGGAATATGGTGTAGACCTAAATACAGAAGATGCAGAGAGGATTGTTATTGTTTCAGGGGACAAAGACTTTGTTCAGTTGCAGCGGTTTGCAAATGTTCAACAATACGACCCTGTTAAGAACAGGGTGATTAAAGAATCCAATCCTATCTTTTTTGTAAAGCAGCATATAATTAAGGGTGATAAGGGTGACGGTGTTCCAAATATTCTTTCTTCGGACAATTGTTTTGTTGAGGGTGTTCGTCAGAGAAAGATCACAGAAAAGTTTATCAGGGAGTTTGATTACGAGAGCCAGCCTGAGGATGTACAACGAAACTACAAGCGTAATGAGTTGTTAATTGATTTAACAAAAGTTCCTGATGACATCCAACAAAAAACCTTATCGACATATGCTAGTGAACAAAAAACAATTTTATTTCGCAAACAGAAAATGTTTAATTATTTTATCAGCTATAGATTGAAAAATCTTATGGAGCATGTGGGAGAATTTTAATGAAGAGAAAATCGATTTATGAACTTCTTGAAGAGGTATCGAAGGTCAAGACTGCAGAACAAAAGATACAGAAATTGAGAGAGGTAGATAATGGGGTATTGAGAATGATTTTGAAATATGCTCTCGATCCCAACATTAAGTTTGATTTACCAAAAGGGGAGCCACCGTTCAAGCCTTGCCCGTTTCTTGATCAGCAGGGTATGTTATACACAGAGGCGCGAAGACTATATTTGTTTGTTGAGGGTGGTAATCCTAATCTTTCAAAGCTTCGTCGTGAGTCTCTATACATTCAGCTAATTGAATCTATTGATCCTGGTGATGCAAAGCTATTGAATTGTGTTAAGGATAAGAAATTGCCGTTTAAGGGAATCACGGCAAAAATTGTCAGTCAAGCGTTCCCTGATTTATTGCCATCGAAGGAGAGTTGATTTACCATGAGCAAAACGTTTAAAAAGTCTTCTGCTGTTTCAGAGGACTATGAACAACAATCTCATTTTTACAAGTTTCGTAAAAGCAAAGAAAACCGTAATCAGTATAAAGATATTGATAAATATTTAAAGCAGCAAGACATCAACCGTTTTGAAGACGACTACGAAGATTATGAAGAGTACTCATACAACAAGTAAGGAGTAGCATATGGAACAAAAAAGGTTTTTTTGGGATTCTCAACTTGCAATGTGGTTGGAAAATAGGGTAGAGGATTTAGCATTGTGGGTCAGTGAAAAGCGATATCCCTCAGCCGCGAGTTGGGAAAAGCCGTTTTCAGATTCGGGTCGGTCAATAGTGACATCGGATCCATACACATATGTTGAGCCAGAGGACAGTTTTGTTGCTACACCTGTGAAACCTCAGAAAGCAAAGAAGAAATCACCAGCAAAAAAGAAAAAGGCAAAGAAAGCATAATATGCCTTTATATGAACTTCGTAATACAGTAACTGGTGAAATATTTGAACTTTCATTAAAGATATCCGAGTATGAGGAGTATACGAAAGTGAATCCTCATATTGAACGATATTTTGGGGGTGCTCCGTCGATTGGTGATCCTGTACGACTTGGGCTCAAGAAACCAGATGATGCTTTTAGGGACAAACTAAAGGACATCAAACGCAAGCACCGTAGGAGTATAATCAACACTTTTTGAGGTCAAATGAGAAGAACAACAACAAAGAAGAAAAAGAAATCTACTAATTATTTGTTCGCTGATGGAATCAAAATACCCAACGTAAGTTTACAATTAACAAAAATAAAACCTCTCACAGAAAATCAAGCAAAAGCATTCGACGCTTTTAATCAAAAATCCAATCTCCTTTTACATGGTTTAGCAGGTACAGGCAAAACATTCATGTCCATGTATCTCGGGCTTGAAAATGTAATGAAGAGATTGTCGTCATACAGCCAGGTCGTTATTGTTCGAAGTGTTGTCCCTACCAGAGATATTGGTTTCTTGCCTGGTGATGAATACAACAAAATAAAGATATATGAAGCCCCATATCGTGGCATTTGTAGTGAGTTGTTTGGTCGTGATGATGCCTACGATGTTCTTAAACATCACAACATTATTGATTTTATTACAACATCGTTTATTAGAGGGATTACAATTAATAATGCTGTTGTAGTTGTTGATGAATGTAACAATATGAATTTTCATGAGCTAGATAGTATCATAACGCGTATAGGTTCAAACTGTCAGTTAGTTTTCTGTGGTGACTTTAGACAAGCCGATCTTCCTAAGCAGTCTGAGCGTGACGGTTTGAAACATTTTATGAAAATATTAGAAGAGATGTCATGCTTCGAGCACATTGAGTTTAGAGAAGATGATATTTTGAGATCTGATCTTGTAAAACAATATATTATTATGAAAGATAAACTAGGGTATGAGGACAAAGTTTTTTGATCATCAACAGGTGTTTGACCCCGTTGAATTAGAGACAGAGACAGTAGATGGTCAGCGTCTATACAAGACTCCTACTGGGGAAAAGTATAGATCAGTAACTACTGTCCTGTCAAAGCTGACAATTGAACATATTACCAAATGGCGAGAACGTGTTGGTGTTGAGCAAGCGCAAAAGATTACAACACAGGCATCCCGGCGTGGAACAAAACTACATAAAGTTGTTGAGGACTATTTGAAGAATGAAAAATTGTTTCTTGCTGAGGAAACACCGGCATCGATTGACTTGTTCAATTCAATCAAACCTATGTTGGATGAAAAGGTAGAAATTGTTTATGGCCAAGAATTTTGTCTATATTCTCATTATTTGAAGACAGCCGGTCGATGTGATTTGTTTTGTAAATTTGATGGATATAATACTGTTGTTGATATTAAGTCAGCATCAAAGCAAAAAAAACCCGAGTGGATTGAGAATTACTTTATTCAGGCAGCTACATATGCTATAATGATTGCTGAACGCTACAACATCAATGTACCAAAGATAGCAATATTAATAGGGGTTGAAAATGATCAACCGCAATTGTTCAAACAAGATGTGAAGGATTGGGTTTGGAGAGTAAAGGAAGTATTTCGTTAAATATATTCAAGGTGGCACGTGAGTGCTTTAACCAACCAGAAGAGTATGCTATTGTATCAACAAGGGCGCAAACTTATGTGTCTTTGTTTGCAAGGGGTATGATTGATCGTGATGAATATATTGGATTGGTTGAAGATCTACAACAAACCACATCTCATTATTTCGTGAACGAAAATAAACTTGCTACCTCCATATTTTTTGACAAAATAAAAAAAGGTGTTTAGATAATGAGTGAGGAATTAATAGAAAAGTTGAAGATCAATACAAACGATTCGTCCCATGCAATAGTTGAACGTTACAGCACACAAATAAGATCAGCATCCAACCCTTTAGAAAAAGCAAATATTATTTTAGCAAAATTTGATGTTAGCCCTATAACAGATCCTGATGTTGCAAGAATAACAGCTGTTTCTTTAATACTTGAACTTGCAATAGAAGGAAAAAAGTTTGACATTAAAAAAGCTGAAAAGAATGCAGCAATACGAGTAAACAAAGTATTTCAATTATTTGGACGTTTGGTACCACAACAAGAAAAAACACCAAAAAATTCCAAACAGCCAGCTGACGAACAATCCCAAAAAGTTCAAAAAGCACTCGAAGTTTACCGAAAATATCATACCAAATCAGTAAAGTTCTGTACAGAGAAAATTGCCAAAGCATTAAAAATCCCTTATACATCAGCGTATTACTACCACCGCAAATTTTCAAAAAATTGATGTTGACTTTTGAGTACATTTGATATATACTGAGCGACATAAGTTTGCAAAAGGATAAACAAATGTTTCAAACGCAATCAAGTTCAAAGCCGCGTCTCGAGAATGATACGCTCGGAGAGCAGGCGTTGAAAGACCTGTACGACAGTTTTGTATCTTGCACGGCAGAAGCGTTTCAGCAAAAGTGTATAGAGATTGTCCAAGCGGGCGGTGGTAAGCAAAAGCGGAAGAATGAGATTATCAATGCAATAGTTGCATCTCGTTCGAAAGCTCAGCAGTTGAAGAAGGCGCAGGATTTTATTCTTGCTGGTATGGGTCTTGGTGTTTAACTTTTTGAGAGGTAATTAAATTATGGCACACGCACTTGAAATTGATGCAAACGGCAATGCAATGATGGCATATGCAGGCGAAACCCCTTGGCACGGATTGGGTAAAGCAGTTCCTGCTGATCTCAGTCCTGAGCAAATGCTGAAGGCTGCTGGGCTGGATTGGAATGTGGAAAAACATGCAACGTTTTTCACGAAAGGTGATGAGCAATTTCAGACGGACAAATATGCACTCGTTCGTTCGTCCGATAATTCTGTTCTTGATGTTGTTTCTGCTGATTGGAAACCGGTTCAAAATCAGGAAGCATTTGAGTTCTTTTCTGACTATGTACATGCTGGTGATATGGAAATGCACACAGCCGGTTCGCTGAAAAACGGTCAGATTGTTTGGGCTCTTGCGAAGGTGAAAGACTCGTTTGAGTTGTTTGGTGGTGATCGTATTGACAGTTTCTTGATGTTCACTAACCCGCACAAGTGGGGTCAATCGATTGATGTTCGTTTCACGCCGATTCGTGTTGTGTGTAACAACACTCTGACAGCAGCGTTGAATGCTGACAGCAAGAATGCCGTAAAAGTCAATCATCGTTCGGTTTTTGATCCTGAAGATGTAAAAACGACGCTTGGTATTGCTAGCGATCAACTCCGCAAATACAAGATGCAGGCTGAGTTCCTTGGTAAGAAACGTTACAAACAGGATAAGATCAAAGATTATTTCAAAGAGATTTTCCCTGTGTTGACGCAGAAAGAAAATTCCAAGAAAGATATGTCGAAGATGGCTCAGGTTGCAATGAGTGTTGTTGATACACAACCTGGTGCTGAATTTGCAAAGGGTTCGTGGTGGCAGGCATTTAATGCTGTTACGTTCCTGGTAGATCATAAGGTTGGTCGTTCGCAGGAAAGTCGTTTGACATCCTCATGGTTTGGTCTCAATCGCAATTTGAAACAAAAAGCCTTGACAAAGGCAATTGAGTATGCAGAAGCGGCTTAATCAGATCTAAATAAAAGAGGCCTTCGGGCCTCTTTTTTGTTTATGGAGGTTGTATGTTTGTTATTTCAAAAAACAATCAAATGTTGCATGACACAACCATTATTGGTAGTGTAGAATCAGATGTTAAAGTGATCTATAGTGGCTTTGTATATGGGGTTGTCCTTTCTAGCATATGGCCAAAAGATTACCAGTCAGTTTTAGTAAATGAACGACAAGTCAAGCCGGGTGAATTTTTCACTATCAACGCAAGCCCAAACACCCCTGTAACAATTGATGCAACGAATGGTTTTGTGACATATATTATTGCAACGAATAAGCAGGGCAATGAAATAGTTGCAGGAAAAATTGGTTTGATGGGAAACCAACGATATATTGATGGTTGCACAGACACCTTGTTGAGCTGCCCAACAAAACTAGGTGAGCCTTGTCTCAATGCGTTGTATTTCCCAGGTGACACCATTCAAACATTTCATACACATCCATCATTGAGGTGTGGTGTTGTATTACGTGGGCACGGTTTCGCCGACACATCGAATGACATTATTGAAATAACAACTGGCGATGTGTGGTTAATACTAGCATCAGAAAGACATCGTTTTAGGGCAACAGAGGGGGGATTGGTTGTTGTTGCATATCATCCTGATAGTGATTGGGGTCCTACAGATGAAATGCATCCAATGATAAATCGGACATATTTTCACCAATGAGAATTAATTTACCATCACGAGTTTATGACGGTATATACGATCTTGATTTTTTCAAGCGCGTTGTAGCGCGTTACGGACGTCAATATAGTTATGGATGGAAAGCAAACAGGGAAACAGAATATGATCAGGGACACTGGAACGTTCCTATTGCGATACAGTCAAAAGAACAAACAAATGATCTGACACCAATTCTTAAACAAAAAGATCCAGATCTTGCTAATTTCTGGTCTTTCCTACAAGAGTGTGTAATCGGAACAAGAAAGCTGTATAGACTATACATAAACGGTTACACTTATGGCACAGATGGTTTTCTACATTGTGACGACACGTACTTAGCAAAACAATATGGTGATCAATCGCCCATAAGAGAAACGGTGATGGCTTATCTTAATCAGGATTGGAATGCTGATTGGGGTGGTGAAACAGCAATCTTCAATAGTCAAAGAGAGATTGTTTTATCTGTATTGCCTCGCTATGGCAGAATTATAGCGTTTGATGGGCACAAGTTACATGCAGCAAGACCATTAAGCAGATCGTGTTCTGTGTTACGACAGGTTCTTGTAATTAAAACACTACAGCCAGATACCGATACACCAAAAAACAATATTGATTGGCTGTATGATCTAACAATTAATTTAAAGCATTCAGGTAAAACATTTTTTGAACATTTAATACGAACATCCTTGATACTTCGTCAAATGAATGCACCCCAACATGTTATTGATGCTGGTATGTTTCATTCAATATATGGTACAGAATTTTACAGGTCAAAAATAAACATCAGTCGTGATAATGTTGTACAAAGGATTGGCCCAGTAGCGGAATTGCTAGTACGTGAATTTTGCATGACACAAAATCGATTTGATGTGTTTGTTGATTGTTTTAAAGCAACGAAAGAGGATATGTATAGGGATTTGCTAATGATTGAATATGCAAATATAATAGAGCAGAGAGGAATATGTGAAAAAACGGAGATCATTAAGCAGCTGGTTTTCAGTTAGAATCATATTAAATATTATTTTTACAAGTATTTTCTTTTTTTCGTTGTTATTGTTAATGATACCTACAGTGGCAATTTTATTTGGCGTAATCAAGAAGTTGATTTTTGCATAAATATATGTTATAGTAACAATATTGCTGTATGAAGCAAAGAGAAAAGTGTTCTGGACGCGGGGGGCAGTTCCTCGCCGGGTCCACCAATTCATAAACTGAAGAATTTTTCTTCGAATTGTTCTTTACATAATTTGGTTTGCGGGTTATACTTGCCGTTTCTGGGTGTAACCGACTTATATGTGTCAATTATATGCTGCATTCTTGCTTTTTTTTGTGGTTCAAGAATGTGTGGTACCAACTGTGTACATGCTTTAATTGCATTGTCGCCATTAGTATACCAAGACCAAGCTGGTTTGTGGTGGATTTTATAAGTTTTTTTGTTTATTATCCACCCACCAAACTGCTGCTGCATAACAACACATAATTGTTCGGTTGTACTTGTAAGTGAGAGTGTTGGGGTTCTAAAAAGATCTGAAGATCGCCTTTTAGTCAAGGTAATAGTTCCTTCACCATCAAATAACCCAGCCAAATATTGTATGTTCATTGAAGAATCCTTTTGTTTATGGAACAGGTATACTATATATCTGTTCCAAGATTTTGGGCTCGATTTAGATTCGACAGGGCAAAGAGTAACAGAGTGGACAGCACGGTAGGCGATGACCGTAAATCAAGCAAAACGTTAAACGCAAACGAAGAGCGTTATTTGAAGGCTGCTTAAAGTCTTCATGGGGATTTTCAGGTTGTTCCTTATTAACCAAACAACCTGATAAATTCAGAGAGATATATATTATGAATAAACGAATTGGTTTTACGTGTGGTACATTTGATTTATTTCATGCTGGACATGTTGTAATGTTGCGTGAAGCAAAACAATCATGCGACTATTTGATTGTAGGTATTCAAACGGATCCATCGATTGATAGACCTCAAAAGAACACACCTGTGCAGTCAATTATTGAACGTCAAATACAGGTGAATGCGTGTCGTTATGTTGATGAAACAATTGTTTACACAACAGAGGAAGATTTACTTGTAATTTTAAAAACGCTGCCTATTGATGTTCGTATTCTCGGTAATGAATATATGGGCAAAATGTATACAGGGCGTGATTTGCCAATAGAGGTAGTATACAATAAACGTCAGCACACGTTTAGTTCGACAGCCCTACGAGAACGAGTTTATTTGGCCGAATACCAAAAAACTACGTAAATAAAAAGGAGTAGAAAAATGTTACTTAAACCTGTCACAGGAGCGGTAATCGTTTTGTCTATAATTAGCGCAATACTGTATCCTAAGTTTAATATTGAGCCACAACAATCAACAAAACCGGTCAATAATTACAAAGAGTATTCAAGACAAATAAAATGTCTCGCTGATAACATTTATTACGAGGCAGGCAACCAACCAATTGCTGGCAAAAAGGCTGTTGCATACGTTACCCTAAATAGACTACATTCAGACAAATGGCCGAATGATGTGTGTAGCATTGTTTATCAGAAAACAGTCGATAAGGCAACAAATAAAATTGTTTGTCAGTTTTCATGGGTATGTGAGAAACGCAAACAACCCGAAAAAGATCAATGGAACCTTTCATACAATGTTGCCAGACATGTGTGGAAGGAGTATAATGTGAATAATAAAGATCCAACGTTTGGTTCAAAATTTTTTCATGCAACTTATGTGAGACCACAATGGAATTATCAAAAAGTAGTACAGATAGGCGATCATATATTCTACAGATGAGCGATCTAAAAGTAAGTTCAGTGATATCCGTCAAAGATTTTCTTGTTGAGATAGAGAAGCTTGTCTCAGAAAAGAAAATGGAGTATATTGATGCAATCGTACATTATTGCGAACTCCATAACATGGAAATCGAGACTGCTGCCGCCTTGATCAAACAAAATCAAAAATTCAAAGCAAAAGTGAGGACAGAGGCGGAAGAGTTGCATTTCCTTCCTAAAACATCTAAGCTGCCTATTTAATATGAGTTTTGTTGATAACGAGAAGGGCATTGCAGCATACAAGCAATATGTTGCAATCAAAAACCACTTCACGTCCCCTTATTATGATTACTTCCATTACAGTGGAAGAGTGAAGGCAGGCAAGACAACCTTCGAACGTCGTAATGACAAATATTTCTTTGTCAAGCTCTCAAAACAAAAAGACATTCAGGGTTTCCTTGTTGCTAATTTTGTGGATAATCAGGCAAACTGGATCGGTGATATTATTAATAGCCGTTCCAGCGAAAAGATCTATACTGCATGGTTAGCAAGACAGCAATCACTACAATACATCTTTCAAAATGACCTTGATAAACTCGGAGACAATTTTGATCAAAACATTGTAGTTGTTGATGGCCAACATCCCCCTTTGTTAGTTAAATCTTTACGAAAGGAAATATCAATTGAAACTGTAGTCATACTCAATTCATTATGTAAATTTTTTAAACACTGGTCACGATCGATCAACGACACAGTCGTGTGGCCAGCTTTTAAGTTCAAATGTGTCAAATATAAACCTTTTTTGAACTTTGATGAAAAAAAGTTTAGAAAAATTGTGGTCGACAAATTCAAATAGTATAAATAATACTATATTATGAATATTGTGGATACGACTTTATACACTGTTATACATTTTATACAAGGAGATACATATGGTAGACTTTGCTGCTCTAAAGAAAAATCGCAAATCACTTTTCGAGAAACTCAATTCTGAAGTTTCAAAACTCGAAACCCCACAAAACAATCAACAAGAAGACAATCGATTCTGGAAACCAGAAGTAGATAAAGCAGGTAACGGCTTTGCTGTCATTCGTTTCCTTCCTGCTCCAACTGGCGAGGAAGTTCCTTTTGTTCGTGTTTGGGATCACGGCTTCCAAGGTCCTGGCGGGTGGTATATCGAGAAATCCCTGACCACACTCGGTCAGAAAGATCCTGTTTCAGAATATAACTCACAACTGTGGGCAACAGGAACAAAAGAAAATCAAGCAATTGTTCGTAAACAAAAACGTCGCTTGCACTTTGTTTCAAATATCTACGTTGTTAAAGATTCTGCTAACCCCGCCAATGAAGGTAAAGTGTTCCTTTATCAGTATGGCAAGAAAATTTGGGACAAACTCAACGCTGCAATGAATCCTGAATTCGAAGACGAAAAACCCCTCAATCCATTCGATCTTTGGGAAGGTGCAAACTTTAAACTGAAAATTCGTAACGTGGAAGGATATCGCAATTACGATAAGTCAGAATTTGATTCAGTTTCTCCCCTGTTCGAAGATGACTCGGAAATGGAAGCTGTATGGATGAAAGAATTCGCACTACAGGACTTCGTTGATCCAAAACAGTTCAAATCATACGACGAACTTCAAGCACGCCTCGCAAAAGTTTTGGGTCTGGATGGTTCTGCTGCCCAGAAACATCAAAGTAGCGAAGAAGATGAGGCCCCTGCACCGAAGCAGAAAGCTAAAGCTGCACCTAAATCAAAATCAGTTGCAGAAGATGATGACGATGAAGGAATGGAGTTTTTCCGTAAACTAGCCGAGGAAGAAGCCTAAGCTGGCTGTGTGAGGGTTGCTCTCAACCCTCCTTTTCTTTTTGGCACAATTGTAGTTTGAGTGGTGGCGACAATGGCAACATTAGTCGCCACCTTCTTTTTCTGTTCCTCTTCTTTCTTTGCCCCAACAACAGTTGCAGATGCGGCCGCAACTTGAGTTCCTGTTGATGGGGCCGTTGCAACAGCTGTTGATTGACCTACGTCAACATCACCCATCATAGCAGCATATTTTTCAACTTTTTGAAGTTGCTCTAGTCCTATTCCTCGTGACAGATTAAGTCTTCTACCACCAATCGCTAATACCATTTCCCTATTAGCTTCAGATTGATTTGTGAAACCCTGGATTGTTTTCATACCAACATTCTTCTTTACATACTCTGCAACAACTGTAGCTGCAACACCAGGGTCATTGAGTAGATCGGGATTCTTAACTAAATCCAAGCCCGTGATTGACGAATAATATTCATACTGCCCTCTCCCAGTTATACCAATATAACCTCGGCCTCGATATTTGTATCCATCGCCGTCTTCTTTGTTGCCCATCTGTCTACCCATTTCCGTAGCTCGACCATATACCATCTCACCAAAAGCAACTTCGTCTTGTTTGATTCTTGTTAATTCTTCATCAGAATACTTACTTGCACGTTGACCAAACACTTTACGGATTCGATCATTCGGGGTGTTAGCGTATCCCTTTAAATTTTCATTTTTTGGTTTGGCATCCATACCGACTTCTTTTACCACACTGCCCAGAATAGCAGCAATAGCAAATGGATTTGTAATACCAGCATCCATCAAAGCCTTTTTAACAAGTGCAAGATTTTGATTTGGTGTTCCAGGTTCTTTTGCCGATACAGATCCAGCTGGGCTTGGTCTCACAGCAGCTTTTTCTTTTTGTTTTGCTGTGCCATGAGGTGTTTCAACTTTAGAACTAGGGGTTGTTCCTACAACAGGTGAAGCTGAAGGAGGCTGACTTG
>Ga0222713_10002472_pt1 | contig 19766 bp, 29 predicted proteins | sample C33_649DmetaG_FD_165061 | JGI IMG/M metagenome (GOLD analysis project Ga0222713, IMG submission 165061) | Estuarine water microbial communities from San Francisco Bay, California, United States - C33_649D | ecosystem: Environmental > Aquatic > Marine > Unclassified | place: USA: California...
AAAGTTTTTGCTGCTTTTTCTTTATTACCTTCGCTGCCTTCACCTTGAATATGTCTATCCATATTATCGTAGATAATATCATTAGGTGTATACTTTTTATATTGTGCACTTGCTGTATCTACAACTTTTGCTATATAGAATAACTTAGTGCTATTTTTATCAAATAATTTTTGAAGTTCTGCAAGAGCTTTATTACGCATTTTCTTGTACTCAGTTTTAGCACCTGCTGTTTCTTGTGCTTTATCTAAATAAAATTTAGGAGGAACTGCTTTTGATCTTGCTTCTTCATAGCTTTTAGCTACAATAGAAAACCCACCTGCTTCAATAGCATATAATTTAATTCTATCAAATGGGTCATTTGGATTTAAATATACTGGATCATTACCACATGAAATAGCAATCTTATTCCAGAACTCTACATTATCTGGTCTAAGTAACTTTACATTATTCCAAAAGTTTGCATCTTCTATATCTAAGATGTTTGCTGCTAGTTCTTTTTCTAATTCTGCTACGGCACTTCTGATTTCTTTAATCTTTGCAGCTTTAGATTCTGGATCTGAAATAAGTTTGATTTCTGGAGCAAACTCGTTTAATCCGGTTAAATACTGAACTACTCCGTTTCTTTCTAAACATGCTAATTGTTCACTATGCTTAATACCATCAAAAAGAGTGATACCATAGTTCTCTAATCCCATGTTTGAAACTGAGTTGTCAAAATAAGGTTTAATTGCAATACTAGATTTTTTATTTGATCTAGTTTCTACCATTGTGAAATTTTCCATTTTTGTTTTTGTTGGTTATTTATTTGTTGGTTTAAAAAAGAGAGGGGGAGTTTTACGTCCCCCTTAATCTCTCATTTATATATTAGAATGATCCACCAGTGATTGGGTTTCTCATAACAATCTTAAGAACCTTAGTAGGGTCCTTAACCCAGATAGCTGGCATTGTTTGAGACATCATCACACGGTATCCATTGAATTGTCCAGAAGACTGGAATCCTTGAGTTCTTCCCATATAGTCCATAGTACCATTCTGATACCACCACTTCAATTGATTATCCCAAGACAACTTCAATAGATAGATGTTATCATTAGTATTATCAGTGATATCAAAGATAATGAATGAATAAGAAGATAGAGGGAATCCATCAATGATTGGGTTCTCAATATCATTAGTATGAACATTGTCAAATGCTGGGTTCAATACAAACTTAACATTTGCCAAGAATGGAATTACATAAGAAGTATAAGCAAATCCAAAGTTCAAATCCATACCTTTACCAGTGATAGCACCGATGTCAGCAGCCTGAATGAATAAACCTGAAGCAACAGCTTCTCTCTTGATAGCTTCATTCACCATTCTCATTCCACCCATACCAGTTTGAACAACTAGTGAACGGTTTGGATCTGGTCCCTGGAATTCAACCTTACCATTGAAGAAGTTATAGATCTCAGAACGGAACAAGTCAAGTGTGAAGTTATTTTTGTTGTATACTCTCTTGAATGAGTTATCCAACTGCTTCCAAAGACCCACAGACAATCTAACATCATCTGGACCATCCTGACGTACTCTACCTCCGTGTCCCCACATTAGGTAAGTCTCAATGTCAGATGCAACCTTAGAAAGGTGAGCAGCTTCCATTTGAGTAAGGAATGTACGTGATAAGTTACCGTTATCAAATGCCTTCTTAACAGCATCTTTACCCATAACCTTAACCATATCTTCCAAAGAATTAACAGAAGGATCCATCAAATTCTTGTCAAATGTTCTCCAGATCTCAGTTACAGGAACTGTACCATCTGCATTCATTCCACCTTTAATCATCAAGTCAGCACGAGATGAGATAGAATAATGTACGTGAGCTTCAGCTCCTCCTACATAGTTGTAGAATTCACGGAATCCTGCATTAGTGATGATGTCAGAGAATCTTTCACCATACTCACCTCTTGCAGAACCTTTTCTGAAAAGCTTAGTACCATTAGCAAGATACTGATCTTCAAGATACTTGTAGTTATCATTGTTAACAAGCTCAACAGTATAGATGAATCCATCTCCTACAGGTAGGATGTCTTCAGCTGTTACATACATTTCAACACCATTGTACTTGTCATAAGTAAGGATATCTCCATGACCAAACTCACGCTTGTTAATTTTGATTTTGAATGTAGTACCATCTACACCTTTGAACTTATTACCTGGTTCAACATCTTCTACAATATAAGGAAGATCAATTGATACTGGAGTTTGCCAACGGTATTCACCGCGTGCATTATCCACCATAATAACATTCTTTCCACCGAAAGAAGACATCTGGTAAAGAGGCATTTCTACTTTCTGTGCCATAGCCCAAAGGTCTACTGGTCCAAGATCCATAGGTTCTGCATCCTTCAGCATGTTTGTTAAGTGGTATGAATCAACGTGTGATGAAGCATTGTATGCCGTATCACGCATGAATATACCATTGTTTAAAACTGGAGTTGCCATTTTTGTTTATTTGTTTATTTGTGTTACTAATTAAAAACGTCTAAATATATTTCCGTTATTTCTTGCTATTGTCTTTTGTGTTTTCTTTTTTGCAGCTGGCTCTTCTTGTGAAACAGAAGAAGTAATCTTTCTAGACTCTTCTGTTTTTAACTGTCTTACAGCTTTGCCTACTGCTTCTTTACTGCCTGCTTCTCTTATCTTACCTTTATATCCATCTGGATCAGCAAGTAACCAAAGAGCTTCAGCAATTAAATCATGTCTAGGTTCTACAAACTGATACTTCTCTAAAAGGTGTCCTAACAAATTAGTAGGCTTACCTGATATTGAAGGATAGCTTGGTTGAACCAAACCAGAGTAAAGCATTCCTTGTAGCTTTCTATCAAGTTTTACTCCTCCTAGTTCACCTGTAGAAAGTGTATCATACACATTATCTGTATATGCTTTAGCTGCCACTGCTTGTTGTTGTCTTTTGTGTTCTTGCTGAGCAAGTTCTCTAGCAACAATCTCTTCTTGCATTCTATCTAACTTAGGTTTAAACTGATTAGCTTTTTGTTCTAGTTTTCCTAAGTCCATCCAATCTTGAATCTCAGATTCAATTTCTTCTGGTGTACCAAATTGTGTAGCATGTAAATATTGTCTTGCAATTTCAATTTGATCACCTTCATCTGAAGCATCAAGCTGACGCATTTCTTCTACATGTGCTAGAGTACGGAAAAGACCTTTTAAATCTTGCCCACCATCTGCTACATATTTGGCTGCAATTTGAAGTTCTTCAGGAAGAGCTTGAAAGAATTCTTTTGGAGTATTCTCTCTTACTTTGTTTTCACGTTCTTGGAAGTTTGCTTCAAACAATTCTCTAAAGTCTTTTGTTGTATATTCCTCTAAAGGTTTATCATCATCAAAAGCAAATAGAGTTCCTTCCTCAATCATTTTAGCTGCAAGGTCATAAAGTCCTGACTTATCTACTTTAGGTCGGCCTTTATTACCAGCATCTTCTTCCTGAGTGATCATCTCATCAAGCTGTGCAATAGTTTCTTCTACTTCTTCAGAAGAAACTTTTACTTCTGGTTTCTCTTCTACAGGAGCTTTTACTTCTGTAGGTTTGTCAAGGAACGTTGTATCAACTTCATCTCTAGAAAATACAGTCTTTTTTTCTTCAGCTGGTTCTTCTGTTTCTGCAGGTAGCATGATGCTTTCTGCTCCAGGAGTACCAAACATATCATCAAGATCTATATCTACTTGTGAGACAGAAGTTGAATCATTTGTCATTTCACTCATTTTTTGTTGGTTTTGTTTTGTTACTTAATTTAATATAAGAAAAATCCTAAAAATAAACTTCTAAAATTTAAAATAGATTAGCAGGTTTTTTGCAATATATAGCTAATTTATTTTTTCTTTGTTTTATTAGTTGACTTAACATCATATTTATTCTTATTTTCTCTAGCAATTTGGAGCTGCTTATCTGCTATTTCTTTTTGAGCTTGAATCTTTTCTCTTTCAATATTAGCCTTTTCTGCAGCTAACATATTTCTATTAGATTCTTTTTGTCTTTCAAGATCAGTTTGTTCTTGATATTGTTCAGTAGCCCTTATCTCTTTCATAGCATCTGCATAATCAGACATTTCATTTTTATTAAGATCCATCATAGAACCATAACCAGCAGCTCTTATTTCAGCAACAAGGATATCTCTTTGTCTATTTTTCTCAGCCTCTGCTGTATCATAATCACGCTTAAGCTGTTCTTCTTGTGCTTTAGCTTGAAGTTGTTGCTCTTGCATTTGCTGCTGTTGCTGCATTTCTTGTTGCTTCATTTGATTAGTTTTATCTTCTGAAGCTTTTAGAACTGTATTAAGTTCTGCAATTGAGTCAGATTGAACTACTCTACCTAAGTCATATATAGAAGCACCTGTAGTATTATTTTGAATAGCCATTGATTTTAACTGTTCAAGAATTGCTCTATGATTTGCTGTAGTTGTACAGAATATATTAAGATCTCTTAGTAATAGATCTGTTCCATTAATTTGGAAATTAACTTTTTCATCTGCCCCTGTAACATAACTAAGTCTTAGAGAAGGTTTAGTACTATGATAATACTGTGCTAAGTCTGTACGCATTTGATGTACCCTAGGCATAAGATAATCACAATGCTGTATAAAATACATTTCAGTTTGTGCATAAGATGCACTTACAGCTTGTTCTACACCAGTAGCAGTTTGTTGTGAAAGTTGTTGACCCATTCTTTGTGGATTAACACCAATCACTTCATATGCTTGTTGTTTAAAATAATTAGCTAGTTGTATTCTAGACATCAATCTATTTGTCTGTTCTAGATCTAGCTTTTGGAAATGCTGGAAGTTTAATGCATTCTCTGTATTTGTAATAGATGTATCTAATGGCAGCATCTGAAAATTCTTCATTGCTACATAAGCTTTAGCCAGATTACCTTTACCCCAATCTTCTCCTAAAGAGTGACGAGGTAAAGTATTCTGGTCTAGAAGTATAACTGTGCCGAGTTCATCTACTAATATATCCGCAATCTGATTATTAACTATATTATATCCAATCTGGTATGGCTTCATTAAGTCAATAAGGGCTGTAGACTTTGTATTTCTATCAGAAAATACAGATCCTTCTACAGGTAATTTACAACCATATAATGTTGCATCACCTTTAAACTGAAACTTAAGTGGGCCTATTTTATTTTTATCAATACCTAGATAGATAGGAGAGAATCCTCCAGGATTGTTCATACCCCAGAATGATGGAATATTTGGTCCAATTTTTACACCACCCCAAACTTCATTAATCCAAATCCAATCAATGTGTTCACCAAATACAAGATTATCTTTTGTTTTATTCTTAAATAATCTAGTATCATAAATTGGCTTATCTGTTACTTTATAGTCTTCAGTAATAATTTCTGTAGTAACTTCTCCATTATCAGCAACTTTAGTAAGATGCCCTACTTTACGTTGTGATTTCCAATAACATGTTGTTACTCTAAGCAAGTAAGCTGTACCTGCAGTATCATAGTCTTCACCATCTGATAAGATTTGTGTTACAACATCTCCTCCTTGTAATACTGATCCTGAGACCATAGATGTATATTGTCTATATGCAAGGGAAGGCATGTTGACATTCCACTCATGTGATTTAGTAGCATCATAATAGCTACCATCATTTTGCATACCACCTATAGTATATCCCGCAGATCTAATTGGATAGATAGCCTCTAATGCAGCAAGCTGTTCTTCAGTCATTAAATATCCATACTTATCAATAACATCTGCTACAGTAAACATATCTGTTTTACCTACCCAATTAGCTTGAGAAATATATCTTGCATCCGGAGACTTGTGGTAAAAAGTAAGTACAGGGTTCCACAATTCTACATCATAATCATCTTCAGACATTCTAAAATGCCAAAATTCTCTATCTGTAATAAGCATATCACGGAATGCTCTTTCTTCAAGCTCATCCATTTTAAATCTTTCTACATCTACTTTATGTTGATGCGTAGCCCATTGTTCTACCATAGATTTATAATCTTTCTTGAAGAACTGTTCAATCTCTGGTAATGACTTTAGATTATCTGGATTTAATTGTTGTTGTGCTTCTTCTGATTGAGGATCTAATCCTTGCTCTAATAATGCTGCTACAATTTTCATTTGAGCATCCGCCATAAGAACTTCTTCCACAGCTGCTCTTTTTTGTTCTAGCATTTCATTATATGAAAATTCATCTATTGCTCTATAAGTAAGTTTAGTAGATCTTTTTGCAAACTCAGCTACTAAAACATTAATTACATTTGGAACAATAGGATAGAATTTTAATTCAAGTGCTGATGCATCTTCTTTAGTTAGAGTTTCTATGATATCAGCATATTCATTATCATCTTCAATGATATAATCTGTCTTATCAATAATACCCTTAGCAAGTTTATAGTTTTTCATCAATCTACGCGCATTTCTTCGTAGTTGTTTAAGACCATTCCATTCTAACCAATCTAAATTCCAAGCTGCCCACTCTTCATCTTTATCTTTTTTTGGTATAAACTGAAGAGGCTGGGTAATACTACCCATTCTATTTTGTTCAACTTTAGCTCCTTTCTTGAGCTGCATAGCATTATATACCTGCATGACTTTTATTTAAAATTTTTAAATGGTGATCTTTTAAAACCTTGCCCATTACTAAGTCGCCCTTTTCCCATATGACGGAAAGGGCTATGAGATAATTTAAACAAATTATCTGACTTTTGCAAGTTTTTAGCTGCATCATCCATGATTGTTCTTTTCATATATCCTCTATTTGACTCTTGAATCCGCATAAATGCAACTAAGGCACAAAATGCTACCATCCGGTCAACGTTTAATCCTTCTACATAAGCAAGCATTTCACGTAACAACATAGGATCTTTTATTCTTTCTGCTCCGTATACTGTCTTAACTATTGTACCATCTTCTTTAGTAACTACATCTAACTCTTCTCTTATGTATTCTATAGCATAACTAACAAGATGCGCTTTAAATAATGTTCCTGTGTTTTTCCAACCATACTCCTGGAATACATTAGCATTAGCTTGAAGATCTTTTAAGAACATTATTTGTGTTCTTGGCACTAGATACTTTTGTTTTTTTCTTGAGATCATATATTGAATAAACAAGGATATGTTATTTTCTATAACAGTCCATGCATTATACCATTCAATTATTAACTCTAATCTCTCATGTGTTTTCTTTATATCATCAAATCTACCACACCAAGCTGCTACCATTTGACTTTGTTCTATAAAGTTCTCGGTCTCAACACCACTAACTTTAGTTACTTCTACTGGGGCTTTAAGAACATATATAGAACATAATGATTCTGAGGTAGTTGTTTTTCCTTCTGATACAGGGTCAATAGATGCATAATACATACCAAAGCTAGGATCTTTTACAGGTCTTTCCCACACTACAAGAGTTCCTGTTTTATCTTCTGTTTTCTTTGATATTGGAAACTCAGATATTGGTAACTTGCTTGTTGATCTAACGGCAGGCTTCCCATTCTCATCTGCATAAATATCTAAGAATTCATATGCATACTCTTTATCTTCTATTCTTTTTAATTGAGCAGAAAGAATATGTGTAGGAAATATTGAAGCTTTTCTATGTGCAAAGGCTTCTTCTATATTTCTTGGATGCTGTGATACTTCAAGTTGATATGCCTCTGGGGACATCTTTTTCTTGCACTCTTCAAAATAAGTATCTAGTGCTTTTAATGCGGCTTCTACTTGTGAATTACCATACTCATCTATATATGGTGGCATTGACCATTGCTCTGGTATAAATAATCCTGACTCACCTATAGTACCATCTTTGTCTATTAAATTAGTATCAACAGCATAAACATCATTTGCATCAGGATTAAGAATCATATCTTTCAATGGTTCACATTGGTCTAAGTCTCCCACAGATCCGGCTGCTATAAACATACCTGTTGTAATCAAACCTGATTTAAGGGCTGGTTTAATATATCCAAATGTGACATCCATCTTTGGAGCAATTCCTGCTTCCTCATGAAAGAAGTATTTTACTGGACCCCCTACACCATTTGTTGGATCTTTCTCAAATGACATACCTTGTATAGTTCCTTTAAGACCAACTTCTGCTTTGCGGTTTCCTTTTCTTACTTCAATCTTTTGCTGCCACATCATTACTTTGTCTGGTGACATAGGACGATACCATGCTGTATGTTCATTTAAGAAAGCTGCATACTCAGATAAAAACTTCCACGTTCCTTTCTCATTTATATAGTCCTTAAGAGATGCTCCCATTTTTAATGTAACCCCGGCCTCAAACCATTGTTGATTTAAAAGCTTAGCTGCATGATAATATGAAGAAGCTATCTGACGTTTCTTAAGAATAGCTGAATGCTTATAGTGAAGTTCTGCTAATTGTTCATATAATGCCATATGATACTGGGCATCACGTATATCAGCAAATCCAAAGTCTTGTATTTCTTTATTAAAGATAGGTAAGAAGTTTAGCCACATGTAGTATTCTCTAGCTAAATACCACATCTCTTTACCTGATTTTACTATTATACCATTTCTACATTTATGCTTCTGGTCATCCCAGTAATTCATAAAGTCTTTAGATTTAAATGGTGCCGTGCAGTATACTTTTTCTTTTTGAAATATTTTAGCTTGCTCATTAAAGATCTTTGCAGTATCCTCATTAAAGTTATACTGACCTGGCTCTTTAAATATAGTTAATAGAAAAGTTCTAAACTCTTCTCTAGTATTAAAAGATGTGGTAGTCCAAGTACCATTATCCCAAGTTGGTATATCATTCCAAAAATCTGCCATTACATGTCATATGCTAGTCCTTGACCACCTCTAACTTTGCTTTGTTGTTCTTCTTGTAAATCTTTGTATACACCTTTAAAAGATTGTCTAATTCCATCAAAGTCTTTAGCTAATGCTCTAATCTGTGCTATATTACCATCTTTACCATCTGTAATCTGAGCAGTGGCTAGATATCTTGATATTCTATCCAAGGCTTTTTGCATTCCCTCATATGCACGCGAAGTTGGTGTTTCATACATTTTTATACAAAACTGTAATGCAACAACAATATCATCATCTTCTATAGAAAACTCTGCATCTATTTCTTTTAATATAATATCTTCTTTATCTATATGAGGTACATTAAAAAATGGGTTCATGTCAGGATTAGGGCAGGTCATATAAAATAAGTACTGGTAAATCTTTAGATAATCTTCTGGATAATTATCCATTATATCTTTTAGTGATTTAAGTGTATAACAATGTTCAGTTGGAATTACTTTACCGTTTTGTACATCAAATAGTTTAGCTGTCATTTTCTTTTTAATTTATGTTTGTTATCATATAACCAATGTATAATACTAATGACTTCATCTTTTAGATAAGGTACCTCAATAGGCTCAACATTTTTTATAACCGGGTCACCATCATTATATTTTGTAATAGGATAACCATACTCATCTTTACCCTCTTCTTCAAATGTTACATGATGTATGAATATTTTTCCTGGTTTTAGTTTAGGGTTATGCTTTATTATAATATACATATAAATACTAAGCTGTATAGCATAATGATAGAAGTGGCAATCATCAAGATGGTTAAGAGGAGGCTGCATTTTTATTGATATACCTCCCCAATCTTTATATGATTCCATTCTTATTTCTTTGTTAGTTTTATAGTCAATAATGTTTACTTTATTATTTACTACTTCAACTAAATCGGACTGTCCACATAAAGATGCAGATTTTAAATAAACCATGTGCTCAGGATATATACCATCCGTAAGCTTTTGGTTAGGTGATACTTTTAATGTATCTCTGTATATTGGTTTATATATAGGAACTGTAATACCTTCTTTTTCTATTGAAGCTAATCCACATATATCATCTTCTCTTTGATTATGATAAAATGTACCTAATGTTGTAGCTCTATCAGCTTCGCTCTTCCAAATATCTTGTATTGTTTCAGGTGGTATACCATACCACTTTGATTTTTTTTGTTTTGAAACTTTTTCTGCAATTCTCTTTGCATCAAAAGGCTGTTTAAAATTTGAGATCAAAGTTGTTACACTAATCCAATCTATAGGATCTATATCAAGACTTTTATAACTGTGATCTTCCGCATTAAATATTATACTCATCTTAATCAAGATTATCTAATTCATCTTCTTCCTCTTCTGTCATAAGAGCTTTCCATTTACCCAAAGGACATTCAGTAGATAAAGCTCTTGTTTTAAATGCAAGAGAACAACCACATTCATTACAACAAGGACTGGTTCCTATGACAACACATTTATCACCTTTACTTTCACATTTATTACAAATGTCATATCTATGCTTAGAGACATCTTCTACAAACTCATCTCTTATCATAGCATTTTTTATACCCTCTAAAATTTGAGATTTATTATCCCAGAGTGTTTTTAGTTTATTTGCCATTCTTAGATTCTTTAAATTTTTTCTTTTCTTCTAGAAAAACTTTTATTTTTTCTTTCATGATGTAAAGTTTTTCTAATCTGCTTAAAACTGTTTTCTTATGATGGTAGTTATCAAAAGTATCATCCATACCTTTATTCATTGATTCATATTTGTTTATTGCTTTATTTACACCTGAATGTTTAACAATAAAATGCCCTAAGCCAGGCATGTTTATATTTGTATGATCTAGATCTGACAAACTTCGTCTTAAACTTTTAAAGTATAAACTTACAATATCATCAACCATTGATTGTGGTAGATCTAATTCTTCTGCTGTTTGCTTAATTATTTCCTTGGGTTTCTTGGGTATCATTTCCTAAGAATTTATAATCAAGTAAAATAGTCCCTTCAGTTTGAACTTTTAATTCAGGATTAAGCATAATTTGTTTTTTATTTGTTTCATCCTTAATAACTAAGTTATTCTTCTCAGCTTTATTTACAGAGTTTCTTACTGTCTGAGGAGATTTAAAAATCCAAGATTCTTCTGAAGAAGCATCATAACAAAAATCAGTCAAGCTAATTGGCTGGTTAAAACTAAGTAAAGTAAGACAGTTAAGATCAGAGTCACTCATTACTATTTTATTTATATAGCAATGAGTAACTATCTGAAACTTAACAACATCCCATTTAGTCATCTTAACACGTTTCTGTACTTGATTGACTAAAGCCATAATTATGATTTTCTAAGTTTTCTTTTACCAGGAGTTTCTTCTTCAGGTTCTGCTCCGGTATTGTGTTTTTCCATTTCTGCTAACTCTTCTTCTGAAGGTCCTTGCATCATCATTGCAAATTGCATTTGAATATTAGTTCTTTTAAATCTTACTTCATCTAGTTTCATCAACATTTCCTCATACTTAAATTGAGCTTCTAAATACGGTAAAGATTCATTATAAAAACTAAGCATTTCTTCTTTCTTTTGTGCTAGTTCTTCTGAAGTCATTTCCTCTTCTAATTGTTGGTTTTGCATTTTACTATATTTTAAGTTTACTACAAATATACAATAAAAGTTTAAACTTCAAATATTTAAAAACAAAAAATCCAGGTAGTTAGCTTACCTGGATTTAAGTAGTAGTTTAATTATTAATGATTAGGCATATAGCATTTATCTCTATAACATCCTCTTTTTTTCATTCGTCTATTTGCTTTTCTCATTTCTTTTTTATTTCTACCACCTCCTATTAAAGAAGAGGCAGACTTTGTAAAGTAGTCAGCAGTAATATCACCACCCATTTCATATAGTCTTTTTGCTTTCATAGTTATCTATTTTTAAATGTAAAGTTTAATAAAGTAAGTGAGTAGAATTCTCTAGAAATATCTACTTCTACAGTTAAAAAATCTATCTTACCCACTCTTAATCTTATTTGTATTTTGTCCCATTGCTTATGGGGAACATTCCAGTTGTTTCTAAATTTCATAATTCTAAGCTTCGTTTGTACTTATTTTACCTTTAGCGTCCAACCAAATCTTTCTTACATTTTTAGGTTGAGCTACTTTCCATTTAGTTCTTCTAGCTTTATATAATCTAGTTTTAAGTATTCTAGTGACATTCATTGCATTGCTTTGGTTGCCTCCAAGAACATGATAGCATTCATCATCCTCTCCTACATAAATCCCAACATGACCACCTCCGTTTCTTTTAAATGTAAGAATGTCTCCAAGCATTGGCTCAGGAGATGCCTCTCCCCATTTAGCCCAATTAAGTGCCCATAGAGGATCTTTTACTGGCTCAAGTCCTGCTTTATGTGCAGCATAAGCTACAGCTAATCCACACCAAGGAATCTCATCAGCATTGTATATTTTTCCTAAGCCAAGTTCTTTAGCCCATCCAAGTATAACAGGGTTATGCTTTGCTCCAATTACTTCTTTTGTTCCAATCATCTTTACTGCTTGTACAAGAATCTGTGGTGACTTCTCAGTATTTAAAAAATCGTAACTCATAATTTTATTAGTTTATGCAACCTTAACTTATATGCTATAAATAAAGCTATGATACACCAAGGAAGTATTAGCCAAAACCAAGGGAACTTTTTATTCTCTTGCCTAACTATTACTCTTTCTGTTTTTTGATTTTGCCTATTGGTCTTTATAAATGCTTTTAACTCTTTTGATAATGAGTCATTCTGAAGCTTCATCATTTTCTCTAAATGCTTATAGTAATTGCCAAGTGCGATTCTTTCTTGTCTTGACATACCTGGAGCAATAGTGTTGTTTATTGTTGTGTATGTGCTATCTTTTTTTAATACTTCTTTGTAAGTATTAGTAACTGTATCTAGTACAAGTTCTTTAGTGTATACATACTGCCAAACAGTATCTGGTTTAATTACAGCTCCTTTTCTTTTAGCAATATCTATATGCTTTTGAGCTTTAGCTAGATGACGTTCAATAGAGCAAGAACTAAACAGGGATACTAAACTTAGCATCCCCACTATCCAAAGAATCATCAGTATTATAAACTTTGTATTATTACACTTCATGGTTGAAGATCATCTTTAACTTTCTTAATATTTTTAATGTTCTTAAACACCTTAGTAATAAAAGAATATCCTTTAACTGCTTCAAATGATTCATCCATTGATTTTACTTCAATTATAATTAAAGCAAAAGCTACAAGTTTAGTAGCCACATAGTCAATATCAATAAATAGATGAGTTAATTCATTAACAATATAAAAGTCTGCAGTATATAAAAGAAGAATGATTATTACATAAGATTTAAGTTTAGGTACTAGACCTTTTCTACATTTTTTAGAGGATACTTTTTCTTTTAAAGCATTTGATTTCCAAATACCAAATGCTGTGTCAATTAATGTACTTAAACCTACTAAGAAAACCATCATGTAGATAGGTACAAAAAAGAGTATGATTGGTAAGAGTATTGCTTTATATATTGAGAGTAAGGTTGCTTTCATTATTGTATAATAAATAAATATAAGTGTATATACTTAATATACAAAAATTATTTAATAACTCCGTTAATTATTCTAAGATTTCTTACCTCAAACTCACCTGTAGGTTTAAACGTAATAAATCCAAACCCGTGATTCCATTTGTTAAACGGCATGTATTCAGGTTGTAAGCCACACAAACATCCTAAAGAATAAGTAGTAACTACATTACCGTTTAAATCTTTTTCTGAATGCTCTGAAGTTTGATGATGATGTCCTATTACAGAATCAGCTTTAGCTCTTGTATATAACCCTCTTGCTGCATTTACTGGAGAGAAGAAATTATGTCCAAACTCATGACCATGTAGGATGTTTAAATTACCTACTTTTATTAGCTGTTTACTTTTGATTTCAACAACTCCATATTTTCCAAATTCAAGTAATTCAGATAATCTAAAGTTACTCACACCTAATAACTCAGGAGCTACAGTTTTGAGATAATTCTCATAACGCTCTTCATGGTTACCTATCTTATAATAAATAGGGCATTGTAGTTCTTGCAAGCTTTCTAAGAATTGTTTACCTAGTTCAAGCTCTCCTGCAAAGTCTCTTAACCTACGATCTTTAATATATCTAGATAATTGAAAAAAGTCTAATGTGTCACCATTAAGTAATACACCATTACACTTATTTTCTTTACCATATTCTAAAGCTAGCTTTAATGCTTTAATATCATGATAAGGAACATGAATGTCAGATAGTACAAGCAATCTACTACTTCCTGGAGGCATTACAAAATCTTCAAGTTTTTCATAGTCTGATTCTGGAAGACTTGCCCATGCTTGTGCTTGTTTTTTTTCTTCTTTTGTTCTAGTCTGTACTATTTTACTAGGGTTGTATTTTCTATTAACATTTGCTAGTTCACCTCTGTAAAGTCTTACAACACTTCTAGCATTTTCAGGACTTGTAAAATCTAAAGGGTATTCTTTATGTAGAATCTTAGCAATTTGATTTGTGGAAAAATCAAAATACTTTAAAATATATTCTTTTGCAAGTTCCCCCCTATACGTTGTTGGTTTTCCTCTTCTTCTAGTCATGATTATCAAATTTTGTCAATACAATAGGAAGTACTACTCCTAATATCATTAATACTACAAATACTATTAATATCCCTCCCATTATATTATGCCATAAACTCTTAGTGAATATACATAAAAAGTAGCTCCATTAGACACTTCTGTTACTGATATGCTTATTGTTCCGCCCGCTGTTAGTGTTGTAGTCAGCTTTATGTTTCCTAATTGGTTCATATAATCTCCTGACCCCGTTGCAGGCTGCCTAATACTACCTGTTCTACTTACAACTCCTGCAATATCCAATGTAAAGTCCATTTGACAGGTTAGGTTAGCTCCCCCTAAAAATCCAACTTCACACTCAGCAAGTATGTAACTATATGAATTTGATGCTAGAGAATAAGTTTTAACATTAGCTGTTGAGTTAACCCCTGTGTCTTCTACTTCATCAGTGTATAGTAAAATCATTGTTCCACTTGGAACACTACCCGAAACTGTAAAGCTAGGATTAGATCCTAAAGTTTGAGTATTACCATTAATAGTAACTGTGTTAGTGTCGGGTACAGGTGTATAGCCTAATGCAGTAGTAACATCCCCCGAAGTTATACCGCTAATATAACCACTAGGATTTGTTAATGGATAGTATGTTGCTGCCGCAGTACTACTTGTTAAGTATGGTGTTAATGCACTTGAGTCTATGTATCCTGCTGGGTTACTTGAATCATATGGAGTATAACCTAATGCTGTTGTCACATCTCCACTTGTTATTCCTGATATATATCCTGATGGATTAGTAAGAGGATAATAAGTTGCCGCAGCAGTTGTGGTAGTTAAGTATGGTGCTAAAGCTGAGGCATCAATATAACCTGCAGGATTAGATGCATCATACTTAAGATTTAATGCAGACTGTAAGTCTGTTTGACTAGAAAGGGTTCCTGTTATAGAACCCCATGTTGCACCTGAACCTGATACTACTAAATCCCCGGATCCTAATATGCTAGATCCGTTTATTGTTTTTATGTTAGTTGCACTAATTAAAGTATCTTGTTTAGCATTTAGTGCAGATTGTAAATCTGTTTGTGATGATAGTGTACCGGTTATTGTACCCCATGTGGCGGAACCGCCTCCACCAGAAATAAGGCTTTTAATCTTTCCGTATTTGTCAATTATTGTGACAAACTCAAGACTGTTTGATTCCCCTATGTTATTTATTAAATTCATGAATCTTGACCTTCAATAAAATAGTTTGTACCTACTATATCAGATGTTGCTTTTAAGTAGTCACCTGTTTCAAGTATGTATGGTGTTGTGTCAACTATTTGATCTCCTGCAGATAATGTTAATTCATATATTGTAAGCAGAGTGTTTGATTTTCTACTGTATCTTTGAAGTGTAAGAACATAAGCACTTGCATTAAAAAACCTTAAAGTAAGAACTGTTGATACGGGTATGCTTTGTCCCACATGTATTACCGTACCTGTTGTACTTACTTCTCCTTGTTTTGTAAAAATACTCATTACTCTATTGGTTCCTCTGGTTTAGGAATATAATCAATTTCTGGTAAATCTTTAACCCACATAAATGTAGGATTAATACAATTATTTACTTCTTCCATAGATATTATCCAGTTATCATCTATATCCTGTACAGGATTAAAATATTCAAATGGAGCAAACTCTTGCCCCACAAGCTGATCTTTTTCAGCTTCTGATAAAAATGCTACGATCATACGTTTCTACTTAAATCTGTTTGAAAAACATCTATTATTACTCTAAAAAGATCCATCTCAGATTGATCTAAATAATACCCTATGAAAGCAAATGCAAATTCTTGTGCAGTATATGATCCTCCAAATCGTCCTATTTGCATAGAAGAATTAGGCATGTTTGGGCTAGATGAAGTAGTAGAATTTACCCCACCTAGACTATTTAAAATAAAGAAATCATCTACTCCATTTTTAGATGTACCTGTAAATCCTGTTTGAGGAGTAATTGATGTCAGTGTACTTGTAGTAAGATTAGGCATAAAAGCTTGAGATCCTGAAGTAGTAGTTCTTAACATATACACATTTTGACTTGATCCTCCCAGTAATAGGTACTTTACTGTAGTAGGCGATGTCCTCATATAAACTCCCATAGACATATCTGGTCCAGGCATATCTATAATAGGATTTAACCCTGTATCTCCAAACGTATTAATCCCATTACCTAACATACCTGTAGAAGAATGCACCCATCCTCCTGAAAAACTTATAGCATAAGTATTTGGGTCTATTAAGTTAGTTTTATGAGCACCAGCATTACTTCCAACAATTGGATAAACAGCAATCATCTTATTCCATATACCTGTACTTTGCATATATAAAACAAGGTCATTTACAGCATTACCTATAGTAGGATCTGTAATAGAGGCTTGCGATAAAAATGCAATTGTTTCAGGAGCATACCCACCTCCGCCACCAATAAAAGTGGAGATATGAGTACCTTCTACTCCAAGTTTAGTATTCTTATTTATATTAGTGCCCATACTTACACTGCAGCCACATATATAATTAAGAATTCTGTACCTGTTGCATCAAATGATATAGCACCTAAAGGAAAGTAATTATTTCCATTTCCGTCAAAGTTAACTGTTTCTCCAGCTTTAAGTGTACTACCTAGTAACACTCCATCAGTTGCACCTGTATTAGATACAGAAAAACTATAAACTTTTTCACCTATAATACCCGGTCCAATTTCTCTACTTAATTTAGCAGATCTTGGACCTCCGCCTAAACCATTTAATACAGCTCTTTGAAACGGGAAGTTATTACCCTGATTTCCAGAGTCTTTTAGATTTCCTATTGACATAATAGTCTATTTAATAGATTATACTACAATACGTACTTCACCAGTAGGTGTTGAATACAATTCACCAACTTGAAGACCACCAAATAAAGCAGCAGCATTATCAGCAAACTGATTAACAGCAATATTAGTAGCAAACAATGCTAGTTCTTGCTGTCCAAATTCAACAGCCGCATTAACATGTCCATAACGTGCTACTTGTGCATCAGATTGTTTAGTGATGTACTTTTTAAAATTAAAAATATCAATGAATGCCATGATTATAAAAATTATTAGTTACACATATAATATACTAAATTATAAAATAAAAACAAAATCCCCAAGAATAAAATTCCCAGGGATTCTGTTTTTGGTCTAGTTTATGAAAGGCTTTACAAATATACAATATTAATCTATACTATCATAAGTTATTTCAAAAATATCTGGTTTACAAGGATAATATTCTCCTTTTACACCTTTAATAATAAAATCACCTTCTGTTGCAATCATGTGTCCCTCTAATGTTTTGATCTTTAAATCCAGACTATCTGTCTTAGGATTATATGTAAAATAAGACAAAGGACAAAAATCAAAGACTTCCTTTCTATTATCACCATTCCATTGAATGGCTTCTATTACTACTGGTTTCTTTTTATAACGCATTCTACCAAACAATTGCAATATCTTGTTCATGTACCATTAATTTCATCTGTCCCTCAATCTCAATTCTTTCAGATAGTTCTAGGGCAGATGCTCTTACATAAACTTTGTCACCTTCCTTAACATCTTCTACTTTATCTCCAATTGCAAAAACGCTTAGCTGCGTCCAGCTCTTTCTTGCTTCTGCTTCTAACAACGCTTTATCTTTCTCTGATAATTCAAGCGCTTGCTTTTTCATTTCTGGTAAACTAATTAGAACTCTCGTTCCCCTCAACATTTTCATCTGTGTATCTTTTATATGTTATTACTTTTTCTACCGCTGAACATGCAGATATAATCTCACCTATTGCATGATCAAACATAAGACTTTTCATCGGGTCTCTATCAGACTCATAATTCTTTTTCATAAGTTCTGCAATCTCAGCAAACTTATACTTAATAATTTCTTGGGTTGTTTCTGGCTCCTCTCTGCTGTCAATACCAATCAACCGCTCTCCAAAACTAGGAACTCTAATCTCTTTTATCATAACTGTTGGTTTTATACAAATATAATAAAAAACAAATAAGCCCCAAAAATTTTGAGGCTTACATGTCAATCAATTAATTTACACACTAAATACCGTGCTACTACATGGAGATTCAAATATACAAAAAATTATTTAACTGATTCACTTGTAACAAATTTTTTTTGCGATTCAACATTCTCTACATTAATATCATCCTGCATCCCATATGCATCACACTTATTCTCAGTACTCTTACATCCGGTAATACACACTACTAAAATACCCCATACCAACTTCTTCATCTTCCTTGCCCCCTATACGCTTTACGATAATTCTTTGATTTTTTTAACTTACTTGTTTTTGTTTTTGCATGCACTCCTGGTCTAGATACTTTAACCGAGATCAACGCCTTGTAATTACTTTCTTTAATCTTTGCCATTGCCCTTTTATTTTAATATACAAAATATAGGGCTAACTTTCATTATCATAAAACATTCTATCTGAATCTTCTGTATGCCACTTCTCATATCCTTAAATATATAACTTTTCCGGGACACATTTCAGTGGACTAGCGTTTGGGTAAAAAAAATATAGGGTGAAAGACTTTGTGATGGGTCCTATACCAACTGACCCCCGGCTGCCCTGCGCTGGGTGCCACCCCCTATGCTTACACAGAAGTGCAATGCATATGTATATATCTTTTCTAGAAAAAATATCTCTAGGAAAAGATATGTTGTCTTCAACAACTTAGATCTATTTGTAAAATATACAATGAATCTTTGGTGATGAAATAATCATATGTTCAAAGAAACAAAGAAGGAAGTGTGTGTTTTTTATAAAGACACTTATGAAGAAGGGTATTATACCCTTTTTCTTTTTGTTAACAACTTATCACTAACCTTACAGATTAGGTTGGATATGCGGCTTCTTGAAAGATAGAAGACTTCAAGCGTCCGGAAAAACTATCCTAAAGCGGGGGAGGTGCCCGCACTTTTTTTCTCTTGACAACTTGTCTCTTTTATTAAATAAATATAATTGTTATGAAAAATTTAAGATATTATTTAAGCCTTGTTATGCTTGTAGCATATCTAGGATTTACTGGATTTATGGTTAAACATTATGGAGCTGTTGTTGCAGTGCCACTTGTTATAGCACCATTAATGACAGGATTCCTTATGATGTATTGCATGGATGAGGAAATGAGTTAATGATTATAGAGAGAGAGTTATATCTCTCTTTTTTCTTTTAACAACTTTTTTCTTTTAATAAATTATAAATTAAGAGTTATGTATAGAGATTATGTTTTAAA
>Ga0222713_10002473_pt1 | contig 19759 bp, 18 predicted proteins | sample C33_649DmetaG_FD_165061 | JGI IMG/M metagenome (GOLD analysis project Ga0222713, IMG submission 165061) | Estuarine water microbial communities from San Francisco Bay, California, United States - C33_649D | ecosystem: Environmental > Aquatic > Marine > Unclassified | place: USA: California...
AAAAGCAAAAAGCAAGGTCAAGCAGTGGTTTTCCCGTGAAAGAAATGAAGACCTTGTTGATAATGGTCGTGATGATCTTGTAGAAAATCTGCGCAAACTAGGGCTGCCTGTTCAGCGTGTGCTCACCTCTGAGGCGTTTGCATCCGAACTTGAAGCCATGAACTACAGCGACGAAACCACGCTGTTCAGGGCTATAGGCGAAGGACATGTATCGGCGGACGCCCTGGCTGGGCGAATCAGCCGACAAATGCGTGACGGTGGTTTTGGGGAACAGATTTCCGTTGGAATGAGACTTGACGACCGAGATGTTCAAGACCAAAAATCAGGGATTCATGTAGAAGGAATGACAGGAACGCTGGTGCGGTTGTCTAAATGTTGCACCCCGGTTCCCGGTGATGAAATTTTGGGCTTTCTTACGGCAGAACAAGCGGTATACGTCCATCGAGCTGATTGTTCTAACGCCATCGCGGCGATAAGCCAAAACGTTGGTCGAGTGATCGACGTTGAGTGGGCGGGTAGCCATGACAACACTTCGTATGTCGCTGCCGTTGAAGTGGTGGCCATCGACCGTTCACGACTGTTGCGCGATGTTGCCAACGCTCTCAGTGAAGAGCACGTCAACATTGTCGCGTGTTCAACGCATACGGGTACAGACCGGGTCGCTCGGATGCGTTTTGAGTTTGAATTTGCCGATCCAAGTCACTTGCAATCAGTGTTACGCACGATCAAGCGCATCGATTCGGTGTATGACGCATACCGTGTCATGGCTGGGGACCACCCGGCAACTAATGTTTCCTCGTGAGCGCCTTTAGCACGAGTCCCGGTACGAGGGACATCCTCGCACCTGATGCAGCCCGCTGGAGATTGTTCCAAGAAGTATTTGCCGATGTTGTGGAGCAGGCCGGCTATGGATACATGATTCCACCGATGTTCGAAGACCTCGGCGTGTTTCTTCGCCTTGGAGAGGCAACCGATGTAGTCACCAAAGAAATGTATGACTTTGAAGACAAAGGTGGCCGGCGCGTGGCATTGCGACCTGAGCAAACCGCGAGTGTCTGTCGGGCATTTGTGCAGCATCGACCGACGACACCCTGGAAGGTGTGGTACGCAGGTCCAAACTTTCGGTACGAAAAACCGCAACAGGGCAGATATCGGCAGTTTGATCAAGTGGGAATTGAAGTACTGGGTGTTGAAGATCCTCATCTTGATGCCGAAGTGATCGCGTTGGCTTCGCAGTTTTATACACGACTTGGTCTGACCAATGTGCAGTTATCGATTAATTCATTAGGCGATGCAGGAGACAGACAACGATTCGCCGACGTCCTACGAATCTATTTTGAATCTCACATCGACCGACTGTCCGAGGAGTCCCGAATCACGTTGACGAAGAATCCGCTGCGGGTACTCGACTCGAAGCGTCGAGAGGACCAGGCGGTCATTGCCGATGCTCCGCGAATTAGGGACTATCTCAGCGCGCAAGCTGGTGAACATTTTGCGGCTGTATTGTCCGCACTTGATGCACAAAACATCACATACACCATCGACGATCGTTTGGTCCGCGGGTTGGATTACTACCGCAGGACAACATTTGAGTTTGTGAGTACTGCACTCACCGCTGCACATACTGCCATTGGCGGTGGGGGTCGCTACGACGGTTTGGTTGAAGAACTGGGAGGTCCAGCGACGGCAGGAATTGGCTTTGCTCTCGGTCTTGACCGTACGTTGCTCGCCTGTGATGCCGAAAATGTATTTCCTGCACCAGCTTCACGAGTGTTTGCATTTGTTGTCGACACAACGGGTGGACTTGAGGCAGCCAAAGTGTGTCATGAGTTGAGGAGTGTTGGTATTGGTGTCGATCGAGCCTTTGATGGTCGAAGCATGAAAGCCCAAATGAAGGCGGCGGATCGCAGCGGGGCAATGGTGTCAATCATCATTGGCACGAATGAACTCGAGGCCGGACAGGTGCTGATTCGCCCGATGAATTCGGGGGAGCAGTACATGGTTGAGCGCGCTCAATTGTTGACTGCTATTCGCCAAGAAGTCATCAATTTTCAGTAGGCAAACTAGGCTGTAAGCCTCATGTCGTCACCACTGCACCCTCTTGGCGAGTCAACGTCGCTCCGCTCTCAACTGTGTGGAGGTTTACGATCCAGCAATATCGGCAACACCGTTACGGTATGCGGTTGGATCGCACGTCGTCGCGAGCATGGCGAACATTTAGCCTTCCTCGACGTTCGTGACTACAGCGGCGTGATTCAGTGTGTTGTCGATAACTCAATCGATGTCCGCTCCGAATGGGTTGTGCAAATCAAGGGTCGAGTGCAGGCGCGTCCAGACGGAACGATCAATACCAACCTGCCCACCGGCGAAGTGGAGTTAACGGACTGCGTCGTCACCGTGCTGAATGCTGCTGAGGCACCACCGTTTCCAATTGATGCACGAGCAGACGATGTCGACGAAAATGTTCGATTGAAGTACCGCTATCTCGACATCCGCCGCGAGCGGATGCAGCGCAACTTGCGTATTCGTTCCAAGGTGAACTCGGCCATTCGGCGAGCAATGGAAGCTCAAGACTTTGTCGAAGTAGAAACACCATTTCTTATGCCGAGTACGCCTGAGGGTGCGCGTGAGTTTTTAGTTCCATCACGCAAGGAGCCAGGTTCGTTCTACGCGTTGCCCCAATCGCCACAGTTGTGGAAGCAATTGTTGATGGTTGCCGGCATCGATCGTTACTACCAAATTGCTCGTTGCTTACGTGACGAAGATTTACGAGCAGATCGCCAGTACGAGTTCATGCAGCTGGACGCCGAAATGAGTTTTGTCACCAAAGACGATGTGCTTGGCGCGATCAGCGAAGCGGTGATGGCCGCAGCCGAAGCAGTGTTAGGCGAGCGTCCTCAAAAGATTGAGCAGATCACGTGGCTTGATGCAATGAATCGTTTTGGCCTCGACAAGCCTGACATGCGTTTTGGAATGGAACTCGTTGAGTTAACCGCAGTGTTTGCTCAGACAGAGTTCAAGGCGTTCTCGCAAGCGCAAAGTATTAAAGGCATCAGGGTCGACAGTGCAATATACCCAGAGGCTGCTGCATCAGGTCGCAATAAACTTGACCAACTCACTGACCGCGCAAAACAAATAGGTGCAAAGGGTTTGGTCTGGATGAAGGTTGGCGACGATTTGTCGCTTGATTCGCCAGTCGCAAAGTTTTTGTCAGATTCAGAACGAAACGCGCTGGTCTCTACGATGGGGGCGCTGCCGGGGGATCTTTTGTTGCTTGTGGCCGACACATGGGCAACCACATGTGACGTGCTTGGCACATTGCGTAACGACATTGGCCGACCACCAGTCCATGAGGGTCCGTACCGGTACGTGTGGGTCGTTGATTTCCCGCTGTTCGTTGGAGTCAACGCAACAACGGGTAAGCCACAACCTGGGCATCACCCGTTCTGTCAACCTCATCCAGAAGACATTGAGCGTCTCGAATCCGACCCGATGAGCGTTCGTGCGTTGGCTTATGACTTGGTGCTCAACGGTTGGGAGCTTGGATCTGGTTCAATTCGAATTCATGATCCTGAAATGCAACGTCGAGTATTTAGGCAGCTTGGAATCTCGGACGAAGATGCGGATCGTCGCTTCGGCTTCTTCTTGCAACCATTCAAATATGGTGCTCCACCACATGGTGGATTTGCATTTGGTACCGACCGGTTGGTTGCGATCCTTGCTGGCGAGGAAAACATTCGCGAGGTCATCGCGTTTCCTAAGACACAGTCGGGTGGAGATCCAATGACGAATGCTCCAACACCTGTCAATCCTGCGCAGCTCAATGAACTAGGTATTCGTTTGTTGCCACCGCCGGCAAAGAGTTAGGCCGCATTCGGTGGAACACGCCGACGATTTGTTTACCGCTGCAGTTCAGGATCGCCTCAAAGGGCAAGCACCACTTGCCGCGAGACTTCGCCCGCGCAGTCTCGATGAAATAGTTGGCCAGCAACATTTAGTCGCTGCTGGTGCACCGCTGCGCAAACTGATTGAAGCAGACAGGCTGTCATCGGTGATTTTGTGGGGACCACCGGGAACAGGCAAGACAACGTTGGCCGAGGTAGTCGCACTCTCTACGAATCGCGCATTTGAGCGTTTATCAGCGGTGACCTCAGGTGTAAAGGATGTACGTGAGGCAATCGAGCGCGCAACGCAGCGGCTTGGTCAGCACGGTCGTTCGACCATTGTGTTTGTTGATGAAATCCATCGGTTCTCAACTTCTCAACAAGATGCACTACTTCCATCTGTTGAGAGTGGAATCATCACACTGATTGGTGCAACAACCGAAAATCCATACTTTGAAGTGAATGCTCCATTGCGTAGTCGCAGCACGTTGTTCCGTCTGGAACCATTGCAAACAGATGATATTTGCGTGCTCCTTAATCGAGGCTTGCAGGCAGAAGCAATGACTGCAACACCAGAAGCAATTGAAAAGTTAATGCAGCTATCTGGAGGAGACGGTCGTCAGAGTCTGACAGCACTTGAAGTGGCGTGTGCGTTGGCGCGACCCGATCAGGTGACGCTTAATCATGTTGAGTCAGCACTGGGTGTGAGCTCGCTTCGTTATGGTCGCAATGATCATTACGACGTTGTCTCTGCCTTGATCAAGAGTATGAGAGGTAGCGATGTTGATGCAGCGGTGTTTTGGTTGGCTCGCATGCTTGAAGCGGGAGACGATCCGCGTTTCATTGCTCGGCGTATGGTCATTTTTGCCTCGGAAGATATTGGCCTCGCCGACTCACAAGCATTGGTGGTGGCGGTAGCTGCCGCGCAGGCGGTTGATCGCGTCGGTTTGCCTGAGGCTCAACTCAACTTGTCGCAATGTGCGATCTACTTGGCGCGAGCCCCAAAGAGCAACAGCTCTGCACAAGCAATTTGGAATGCGCGCCGGGATGTGCGAGATGGCGTCGATGTTGAAGTGCCTGCGCATTTACGCGACAGCCATTATGCGGGGGCCCAAGAGATTGGCCATGGGGTGGGATATCAGTCCCCCCATGATGATGAGGAATCCGTGCCGAAGGTGGAACAGAGCTATTTGCCTGCGCAAACTACAGGGAGACCAATTCCGCAGACACCGTATTTTCGGCCTACGGACAACGATCGATAGCGATTGGGTCACTAATCGAAAAGGAGAAAATCATGATGAAGCGACTGTTCTGGTTTGTACTTGGTGTGTTCGCGGGAGTGTTTGGTGTGCGCTATGCAAAGAACAAGGCGCGTGCTGCTGCCGATCAATTAACTCCTACTCAGATTGCGGCAGACCTTTTCGAAGGTGCGACCAAGTTGGTCAAACAGGGGATCGATATTGTGCGCAATTTACGAGATGATGAGGAAGTCATCCGTTTTGAGTCCGAATCAGTAACGGTGACTAAAAATCAGAATTAGCGAGATAGGCAGTCCGAACTAGACTGTGTTCACATGTCTTCTGAACGTCGTCCTATTTCCTCTGCAAACGATTTGCGTCACGCCTTCACGGGCTATTTTGCCGATAGAGGGCACACTCCTGTCAAGTCAGCAAGCCTGATACCCCATGACCCGACGGTTCTGTTCACGGTCGCTGGCATGGTGCCGTTCAAACCATATTTTGTTGGCGATGAACAGGCCCCACATAGCAGGGCAGTAACGGTTCAGAAGTGTGCTCGTGCTGGTGGAAAGCACAACGACCTTGACGATGTAGGTCGAACGAAACGACACTTGGTGTTTTTCGAAATGATGGGCAATTTCTCCTTCGGCGATTATTTCAAGAGTGATGCAATTCCATGGTCATGGGAGCTCGTCACCGAAGTGTTTGGTTTTGACGGAGACCGATTGTGGATCACCGTTCACGAAAGTGATGACGAGGCAGAGGCGATTTGGCACGAACAGGTAGGCGTGCCGATGGATCGCATTCAGCGCCTAGGAGACAAAGACAACTTCTGGCAAATGGGCGAGACGGGACCATGTGGTCCGTGCTCTGAAATCCATATTGATCGTGGACCGTCGTTTGGGCCAGAGGGTGGTCCGTTGCACGATCCTCACGGTGATCGTTTCCTTGAATTCTGGAACCTTGTGTTCATGCAGTTCAATCAAGCTAAAGATGGTTCGCGTACACCATTGCCAAAACCATCAATTGATACTGGCGCGGGTCTTGAACGAATCTTGGCGTTGATGCAAGGAACTGATTCGGTGTGGGAAACCGACGTGCTTTTCCCACTCATCGAGCAGGGCCAAACTCTGACAAATCGAAAATATCAAATAGGTAACTACGACGATCGGGACAGCTTCAGTCTGCGTGTGTTGGCGGAACATGCACGTTCAGCAACCATGCTGATCAACGATGGAGTGTTTCCATCTAACGAAAATCGCGGGTACGTTCTCAGGCGAATTATTCGCCGTGCTGTCCGCCACGCGTATTTACTCGGTACCGAAAAACTCGTGATGCCGAAGTTGACTGAAACAGCTATCGACATCATGGCTGCTGCATATCCTGATTTGCTAGGCAATAAGGATTTCATCCTTGGCGTGATGACGAAAGAGGAAGAACGCTTCCGACAAACGCTCAAGACGGGTCTCACAATTTTGGAGGATGAACTTGCAAGTGGTTCGCAGGAACTTGCCGGCCCATCTGCATTCCTGCTTCACGACACGTATGGATTTCCACTTGAGCTAACTCAGGAAATCGCTGGTGAACGAAATGTTCGAGTTGATGTGGATGGTTTTGAGCGCGAAATGGGCGCCCAACGCGATCGGGCAAAAAGTGCTCGCAAGGGAGCAAAGGTAACTGACGAAACACTTGATGCCTATCGCAAGGTGATGGAAAAACACGGCATCACTGAGTTCGTTGGTTACGAGAACACCGAGTGCGAGGCAACAGTTATTGCGGTCATTCCGGTTCAAGACGGCGAGCAAGAAGACGTTGATGTGTTCCTAGATATCACGCCTTTTTATGCCGAGAGCGGTGGGCAAGTGGGAGATACCGGGATGATCACCACCTCAACAGGGGTGATCGAAGTTCTGGATACCACCTTTGCATTACCAGGATTGCGTAAACACATCGGAAAGATTGTGAGCGGTTCGGTAGTTGAAGGGCAGTCAGCTGCAGTGGCGATTGATGTCGTAGCTCGCGATGCCACACGCCGCAACCACACGGCTACACATATTTTGCACGGAGCGTTGCGAGAGGTGCTCGGCGATCACGTCAAACAAGCAGGTTCATTGGTATCGCCTGATCGATTGCGCTTTGACTTCAGCCACTACGCATCGGTGACGAGCGATGAAATTGAGCGAATTGAGCGCATCGCTAATGAACAGGTCTTTACCAATACGCCAACAAAGGCATATGAGACGACAAAAGATGAAGCAACAGCTGCCGGTGCTATTGCATTCTTTGGCGACAAATACGGAGACATCGTTCGCGTGCTTGAGGCAGGCAAGACGTTTGAGTTGTGTGGTGGCACGCATGTTAAGGCCACTGGAGATATCGGAATTATCAAGATCATCTCCGAATCCTCAATTGGCTCAAACCTTCGTCGGATCGAAGCCGTGACGGGCGAAAACACGTTTAACCATTTGTTGGCGACTACTCGTTTGGTGTCAGAGGTTGCCGAAAGTCTCGGCACACAACCGAACGAACTTGCGGTGGTGGTGCAGAGAAAGCTCGAAGAAATTAAGTCGCTTACCGATGAGCTGAAGCAATTGCGAAATGCCCAAGCGCGATCCCGTGCTGGAGAAATCGTTGCGATGGCCGTAGATGGCCTTGTCGTCACACGTATTGACGGCATGTCACCTAATGATTTGCGTGAGCTTGCGCTTGCAGTGCGTCAATCGCCAACTATTCGTGCGGTAGTCCTTGGCGGAGTAACCGACACGGGCGGTGTGGCATTGGTTGCTGCAGTGGGCAATGGGGTTGCGGTGCCAGCGGGCGATCTCATCAAAGAGGCAGCAAGAGCTGTTGGTGGGGGTGGTGGTGGCAAGGGAGACATCGCAGTTGCTGGAGGAAAGAACCCAGAGGCGTTAGACGATGCGTTGAAGCTCGCGCAGCTTGCCTTAGGTGGGATTGCACATTCCTAACATGCGCGCCCTCGGGGTTGATCTGGGGACAAAACGGATTGGTATTGCAACGAGCGACGCAAGCGGAACAATTGCGACTCCTCTCGTGGTATTGCAGCGCTCGGGTTCTCGCGAACAAGATCATCGTGCGATTGCCAACATTGTGGAAGAGTACGAGGCTCGTTGTGTAGTTGTCGGTCTGCCGCTCAACATGGATGGAACCTCGGGTGAAGCAGCTCGTGCTGCCATTGCTGAAGCGGGTCAGTTGGCTAGCGTGGTCAATGTGCCGGTGCTGACGTATGACGAGCGTCGTACAACGGTTACCGCGGACAACATTTTGATGCAACAAAAGATGAATGCACAAGAGCGCCGTAAAGTAATTGACAAGGTTGCTGCCGCTGTGCTGCTTCAAGCATGGCTTGATGGCGAGACCGTCGCGGATGTGGTCTCCGATGATTGATCCGTTGCTGAATCCACGCAAGCGAGATGAAAGCCCCGCTGACAATTGGTACGACGACCCTTGGGACAACCCGCGAAGTGCCGTTCGCTCGGCCTCCTTTGATGATGATGCTGTGCCCAATGAATTTGGTTGGCTATCACGTCCTTTGAAAATTGCGGCGCTAGCCACTGCTGCAGTGACGCTGTTTATGGGGGCTATCGGACTGTGGTACGTGCATCGAGTCAATCCATCGGGTACGGGAGTGGTGTCTGCTTTTACGGTGATCGAGGGTGACACCCTGGAAACAGTGAGCGATCGACTTGAAGGCGAGGGATTTATCTCTAGCTCTGGCGTGTTCAAGTGGTATGTAGGTCAAAAAGGGGGAATCGAGTTGATTCCTGGCTATTACGAACTCGTACCAAAAGACCACATGGGCAACATCATGTTGCAACTTAAGACACCGCCGTCCGCGTCGTATCAAAATGTCACGTTTCCTGAGGGTTACACCATTGCGCAAATGGGGCAGCGCTTGGCCGAAAAGACGTTGCGACTCAGCGCCGAGCAGTTCGTCACCATCGCTCTAGATGGTTCGGTAGAAAGTCCATATCGGCCCGAAGGGCAAACTTCTCTTGAAGGTCTGCTGTTCCCTGACACGTATCAGATATCAAACGATCAAAGCGAAGCACAGGTTGTTCAACAGCTTGCCAAGCAATTGGTTCGTGTTGCATCGCAGGAAGGTATTGACGATGCACAAGCCAAAGTAGGTGTGTCGGCTTACAAGGTGTTGATCATTGCATCAATGATTGAGCGCGAGGCGAAAGTGGATGCCGATCGGGCAAAGATCGCTCGTGTCATTTACAACCGCCTTGAACTCAAAATGCCATTGCAGATAGACGCAACGCTGTATTACAACGCTCCTACTGATGCCGACTTTGCAACATTGAAAGCAAGTGATACGCCCTACAACACGTACATCAACAAGGGCTTACCGCCAACTCCTATTGCCAATCCTGGTCGTGCCTCAATCATTGCTGCATTGAACCCGGCACCAAACCCAGCAGGCACCGATGCGATCTGTGTAAATGTGCCTAAACCATGTCGATATATCTATTACGTTTTGTCAAGTTCGGATGGCAGCCATACGTTTGCTGCGACGTTGCAACAACATGAGGCCAATGTTGAGATCTCTCGTCAGGAGGGGCTGCTTCCGTAATGGCTACACGAAAACTAAAATCAGTTGCAGGGGTTATTGGTACGCCGGTGTCGCAAAGTTTGTCTCCAGCAATTCACAATGCTGCCTTCGAGGAAATGGGCAAGCCATGGAGATATGTGGCTATTGATGTTGACGCAACCTATTTCGAAGATGAAGTTACATGTTCTCGCGATAATGGATTTCTTGGGTTATCCGTAACGATGCCGCACAAAGATGCGGCGTTTGCCTTGGCGGCCCACTGTGATGAAGTTGCGAAGCGGTCACGATCTGTCAACACTTTGGTGTTCTCTGAAACCGGCTCAATTGTTGGAGCAAATACTGATGGTGATGGATGTTGTGATGCGTTGGAGCATCATGGTGCGAGTGTCGAGGGCTGTCATGTAGCCGTGTTGGGGGCTGGCGGTACTGCACGTGCGGTGATTACAGCATTAGATCTCCGTGGAGCTGCAGAGATCGTAGTGATCAACCGCACCGCTGAACATGCCCACAGTGCTGCGCAGTGCTCTACTCGGGCGCGGGTCGGTGAACTTGTCGACATTGAACAAGCCCAGATGGTGATCAATACAACCTCAGTTGGGATGTTGAGTGATGAGTCTCTGGTTCCGCGTCAGTATCTTCGAGCAACGCATGTAGTACTTGATGCTGTCTATGCGCCAATGCACACGCGCTTATTGCGTGATGCAGCCGAGATCGGAGCACGCACCATTGACGGTTTATGGATGCTGGTGTATCAGGCAGTTCGCCAAGAAGAGCTGTGGTGCGGGGTTCGGCCAGATCCACTTGCGATGAGGGTTGCAGCAGAACGCGAAATTGAACGTCGCAACCAGTAATTGACCCTGTTCGTGATGATGCGCACAGGTATCCTGTAATCCATGTTGCGTTATCTCACCGCTGGTGAAAGCCACGGCCAGGCCCTCGTAGTCATTGTTGAAGGACTTCCCTCAGGTCTTGCCGTCACTGCCGCCGATATCGAAAGTGAATTGGCTCGCCGGCGACTTGGCTATGGTCGCGGTCCGCGTCAGCGTTTTGAACAAGACGAGATTGTCTTGATTGGCGGAATCCGCCATGGACGCACATTGGGTTCTCCGGTTGCTATTGAAATCAAGAATTCTGAGTGGTTTCGTAGCGATGTATGGCACGAAGAAATGTCGCCAGCGCCGGGCGCAACGAAAAAGCCGTTGACTCAACCGCGTCCGGGTCACGCCGATTTGACCGGAATGCAAAAATACGGCTTCTCTGATGCTCGCGATGTGCTCGAACGTGCAAGTGCCCGCGAAACTGCAGCGCGAGTTGTTGCTGGAGCGCTAGCTAAATTATTACTTCGCCAAATTGGTGTCGAAGTGCTGTCACATGTGATTGCTATGGGTGCCGCGCAAAGCTCATCAGCAATTCGTCCGACCATCCATGACCTACCGATGGTCGATGAATCTCCTGTGCGTGCATTCAATAAAGATGCTGAGCAACAGATGATCACCGAGATTGAAGCAGCAGCAAAAGATGGCGACAGTTTGGGTGGTGTTGTTGAGGTTCTTGCGTATGGCCTGCCTATTGGGTTGGGGAGTTACGTTCATTGGGATCGCAAGATTGATGGATTGTTGGCTCAAGCAATCATGAGCATTCAGGCAGTGAAGGGTGTTGAAATCGGCGACGGGTTTGAAGTTGCTCGGCGACGAGGAAGTCAGGCCCATGACGCAATTTCATTTGATGGGACCAATAATACGTACCGTCGTGAAACGACACTTGCTGGTGGCACTGAAGGCGGAATGACTACGGGCGAACTGATGGTGGTGCGGGCAGCAATGAAACCGCTCGCAACGCTGAATCGTCCCACATTGAAAACGATCGACACGGTTACAAAAGAAGAGACCGTGAGTTTCAAGGAACGAACTGACGTAACTGCCGTGCCAGCGATGGGTGTAGTTGCAGAAACTATGGTTGCACTTGTTCTTGCACAAGAGGCGCAGCGTAAGTTCGGTGGTGATTCAGTTGCCGAGTTTGTGCGTAACGCCGAGTCGTTCGCCGCATCGGTAAAGTGAGCGCGTCGCTCACGATCGTGTTGGTTGGCCTGATGGGTTCAGGGAAGACAACCGTGGGAAAGCGTGTCGCTCGGCTGCTGAATTGCGAGTTCGTTGACTTAGACGATGTGGTGCGCAAGAGCCATGGAGCAAGTATTCGCGAGATTTTTTCTCAGCACGGCGAAGAAGTGTTTCGTGACTATGAAAGCGCAGCTCTGGCAAGCACGCTGACAGATCGCAAGTCAAGCCTGGTTCTTGCTACTGGTGGCGGCGCAGTGATTCGGCAATCCAATCGCGAAATCATTACGGAATCTGCTGATCATGTTGTGTGGCTCGATGCGCATGTTGATGAACTGGTCCATCGAACGCAATCACATAGTGGCCGGCCTCTACTTGATGGTGATCCACGTGCGGTGCTTTCTGACCTCATGGATGCTCGGCGAGCGTGGTATGAGTCCGTGGCAACGATGAAAGTGGAAACACAGAATCACACGGAATCGCAAGTGGCCGAAACGATCGTTGCTGCCGTTGGGCCTAGGGTTGAGTTATGACTAGTAGTCACACCATTCGGGTTCAGCTGGGAGAGCGATCATATGACGTGGTTGTTGGATCTGGTGTTCGATCGCAAGTATCTAGTGCATTGCCCACTACTGCACAGCGCGCATTAGTGATCACGCAAGAAGGAATTCCGTTTGCTATCGCAGATGATCTGAAGTCTGCTGGGGTATCGGTATCAACAATCATGATTGGTGATGGCGAAGAGCATAAATCGTTATCGACGATTGAGGCGATCATGGCTGAGTGCGCAAACATCGGTTTGACTCGCAATGATGTCATCGTTGGTGTTGGTGGAGGAATGGTCACCGATGTTGCCGGATTCGCTGCGTCGTTGTGGCACCGAGGAATCGCAGCAGTTCATGTTTCAACGACTCTTGTGGGCATGGTTGATGCTGCAGTTGGTGGAAAAACGGGAGTCAATCTGGCAACTGGCAAAAATTTGGTTGGGTCCTTTTGGCAGCCACGCGCTGTGTTTTGCGATACCGATGCTCTTGCCAGCCTGAGTCCGCGAGAAATCAGGTGCGGTCATGGTGAAATGGCCAAGTATCACTTTCTCACTGGCGACAATCTGTTGACTCTTGAGTTGGCGGAACGAATTGCTCGTTGTGTACAGATTAAGGCAGACATCGTTGGTGTAGATGAGCGAGAGGGTGGTCGGCGAATGCTCCTCAATTACGGACATACACTCGCACACGCGCTAGAGATTGCGACTGATTTCTCGCTCGCACATGGTGAAGCAGTGGCAATCGGTCTGGTGTATGCGGCACATGTTGCGTATCAGCTTGGTCGCATTGATCAACACAGAGTTGACCAACACCGAGCAGTCGTCACCGGTGAGTACGGTTTGTCATGTGCACTGCCTGCTGGCGTGTCCCATGAGCAGTTGATCCAGTTAATGCATGGTGACAAAAAGGCATTAACAGGATTGACCTTTGTTCTCGATGGCCCACGTGGAGTAGAACCGGTTACATCGGTTGATCTCGAAGCGGTGCGCCAGGCACTCCGCAGCATGGAAGTACGCTGACAGTATGGCGAGCACGCAGCGCATCCTTTTGTTGAATGGACCCAATCTCAATTTGCTTGGGCAACGCGAGCCTGAGGTGTATGGCACGGCAACGTTGGATGACCATGTTCAGGCAGCAACGCAGGCCGCACAAGAACTTGGTTTCAGTGTTGAAAGTAAACAATCAAATAGTTCGTCCGAACTCGTTCAGGCAATCCATGTCGCTCGCGGCACTGCCAGCGCAATCATTATTAACCCTGGTGCCTTCACGCACTACGCATGGAGCATTCGCGACGCGCTTGCATCATTTGATGGTGTGGTGATCGAGGTGCATCTGTCCAACCCGAGCACGCGTGAGCCTTGGCGACACGAAAGTGTTGTTGCCCCAGTAAGTGATGGATCAATTGCAGGCTTTGGCGGATTGGGTTACGTCTTGGCTGTGCAAGCGGTTGCTCGTCTCCTTGCTCGCTAGATCATTTTCTCCACTTCTCGTTGGCGGCAGGCTGAGTGAGATCGCGCTCAACGTGCAAGAAGTGTGTGGCGCCAAAACCTTACTGGTCGAGTCACTTGACAACATTCGCTATGCAACGGGATTTACTGGGTCTAGTGCGACGCTGATCGTGCGAGCCGAACATTCGATTTTGATCACTGATGGTCGATATGGTCATCAAGCGCGCGACCAAACCGCATCATCTGGTGCAGACATCACGGTCATCGAAGTCCGTAGTGCCGCAGAGATTGCAGATGCAATTGTGAGCGAGCTTTCAGGAGCAGGGCGCTGTGCTTTCGATCCTGCAGAGATTTCTGTAGGTCGGTTTCGTGAATTGCAAACAGGCAGCGATGTTGAGTTCGTGTCATGTGTAGGCGTCATTGCTGGTCAACGTCGGTCTAAATCAGCACCGGAAATTGAACGTATTTCCTATGCTGCACACACGACAGATGCGGCTTTGTCCGATGTTGAGAAGTTGATGTTGTCGGTTGATTCTGAGGTCATCACCGAGCGCGATGTGCGCGACGAATTGGAGTACCGAATGCGCAGGCACGGAGCAGATGGTCCGAGTTACGAAACCATTGTTGCCACAGGTGCCAATGGAGCGTTGCCGCATCACCGTCCAACGGCAACACGGTTGAAAAGTGGTGATGCAGTGGTCATTGATGTGGGGGCACTGGTTGATGGGTATCACTCCGATATGACGCGCACATTTTTGCTGGGTGATGTTGACCCTGTGCTTTCCGAGATGCATGCGCTTGTGCTCGAATCTCAGCAGGCTGGAGTTCGAGCAGTACGTGCTGGTGTTATTGCTTCTGACATAGATGCACTGTGTCGCTCTATCATTTCCGACGCTGGCTACGGGCCAGAATTTGTGCATAGCACGGGTCATGGTGTTGGACTACAGATACACGAATCGCCTTGGTTGCGATCAACGTTCAACGAGCCTTTGCGTGCCAATGAGGTGGTGACTGTCGAGCCTGGGGTCTATCGTGTAGGTCTCGGTGGTGTTCGTATTGAGGACTTGCTCCTCGTGACAGCCACCGGAAGTACAACTCTCACCCAATTCCCTAAGGACAACTTGTGCCTGCAATCTCAACAAATGATTTAAAGAACGGAATCACGCTCAATTTGGACGGCACGTTGTACACGGTTGTCGAATTCCAGCACGTAAAGCCCGGCAAGGGCGGCGCATTTGTGCGATCAAAGTTGCGCAACCTACGCAGCAACAACATGCTCGAAAAGACGTTCAATGCTGGTGTGAAGGTTGAACAAGCGATTCTTGATAAGCGCGATATGCAGTTTCTGTATAAAGACGGTGATGAGTATGTGTTCATGGATCAAGAGTCATACGAACAGATCAATATCAAGCCTGCTGCGTTGGGCGATGCTGCCGACTACCTCATTGAAAATGCCGTTGCCATCATCGCAACCTATGAAGGCGAGATTGTCACAGTTGAAATTCCAGCCTCAGTTGAGTTGGAAATTGCAGTGACAGAGCCTGGCATTCAGGGGGACCGGGTTTCAGGTGCACGTAAGCCGGCCACGTTGCAAACTGGAAAAGTAATTCAAGTTCCGTTGTTCATCAACATTGGTGATCGCGTCAAGGTGGATACTCGCAGCGGCGACTACATCACACGCGTGTGAATATGCCAACGCCACGTTCGGCCCGCTCAACGGGTAATGATGCTCGCTCAGATGCGCGAGAACGATCGTTGCATATTTTGTATGAGGCGCATGCCAAGGGATTTACCGGAACTCAAGTCCTTGAAGCACAGGTGCTCGCCGTTGAAGAATCAGTGGAAGAGCTCGTGCGTGGCGTCGATGGAGTTGCCGATCAAGCAGATGACATCATTTCTGAGAATGCGATTGGCTGGACGCTTGCCCGAATGCCCGTTATCGACATCATCATTTTGCGCCTGGCGATCTACGAATTGATCAGTCGCGCTGAAGTGCCAACAGCTGTCGTGCTGAATGAGGCAGTTGAGTTGGCTAAGACTTTTTCGACCGATGAGTCGGGGCGTTTTGTGAACGGAATTCTTTCAACAATTGCGAAAAAGGTTCGACCTTAATCACACTGTGACTTTGCTAGTTCGTGTTCGCGGAGCGTCCCTATGGACGTTGCTGGTGTGGGCGATAGTGACGATCTATGCATCGTATTTTTCGGTACGAACAGTTGGAGTTCACCGAGGTCTTGGAACTTCGGCTTATGACTTCGCGTTGTACGACCAGGGAATTTGGCTGATATCTCGGGGCCATACTCCATTTGTCACATTGATGGGAAGAAATCTCTTCGGAGACCACTCATCATTCATTTTGCTGCTACTTGTTCCGTTCTATTGGGTGATTTCAAATACATCGTTCCTGTTCGTAGTGCAATCAATCGTTATCGCACTTGGAGCATTGCCTGTGTACTACTTCAGCAAGAGTTGTATGCGTAGCGAAGGTCTCGGCGCTCTGATGGCGGTGCTGTATCTCGTCCATCCAGTAATTGGATGGACGAATCTGGAGAATTTTCATCCTGATTCGGCGCTTGGAGTGTTGGTGGCTACCGCTATCTGGGCGGCGCATAGCAAAAGATGGATTTGGTATTGGGTTGCAGTTGCGTTGGCGCTTTTGGTGAAAGAAGACGTGGCGTTTGTGTTGGCGCCCCTTGGCCTGTGGGTTGCCGTATATCAGCATCGAAAATATGGGCTCATCACATCGGTGACTTCGTTGGCAATGATGGCAGTGATGTTCCTCGCGGTGATGCGTGGGCTTACGGGCGTGACCTTTCGTAATTCATGGAGAGTTCCATTTGGTGGTATCAGCGGATTCCTCACGACCCTGGTTACCAAGCCGCTGGAATTTGCTCGATATATGGTGAGCGAAGATCGACCAATGTACGTGTGGCAGATGTTGTCGCCGATGGCATTTGTATTTATTTATCGTCCAGGGCTCGCTCTTGTTGGTGTGGTGATGTTGGCTTCAAACGTGGTGAGCACGTTTTGGTATCAGCACCACATTCACTATCACTATTCATTGATCATTGTGCCGTGCATCGTGATGGGTTCATCCTGGGCTCTCGGCAAGATGAGTCGTAGCTTCATGAACGCCAGTGTCGTGCTTGTCGCTATTGCAAGTTTCCTCACGTCACTCCTGTGGTCTCCGTTGCCGCTCTCGTTTACCACGACTCAACATTGGACGTCACATTCTGCACCAGCGATTGCTGCACGCGAAGCGCTTGACTCCATCCCAGATGATGTTTCTGTGGCGGCGTATCACTCGATAACGGCACATCTCGCACGTCGAGTAGAGATCTATTCATTCCCGAATCCATTTGAACGTTCGTTGTATGGCCCAGATGTGTTTGCCAAGGGCGACAGGCTGCCTCAGGCTGAAACTGTGGAATTCGTGATTCTTCCGGCGTCTCTTGATGGCCCTGCGGAGGCGGTGTGGAACGCAGAAGTTGTTCATTTTTCAATGGTGTTCAGTAACGCATGGTGGGTCGTCTACAAACGCAATTAATTGTGATGTGAAATTGGTGCTATGGTGCTTTCGTCGTTAATTGAGCCCCGTGAGGTTCAGACGAGGAGAACTGATGAATCAAGAGCAGAAACGCTCGTCGAATAGGATGGCACTATCTGGGCCAGACGTGCAGCGGGCTATTTCTCGAATCGCTCACGAAATTGTTGAACGAAATCACGGAGCACACAATGTTGTGCTTGTTGGTTTGCAGCGTGGGGGAACATGGATTGCCGATGCGCTCGCCGAGCGAATTTACGCCATTGAACCCGAATTGACGGTCCCAAATGGATCGCTAGATGTGTCGATGCATCGGGACGATATTGGGATTCGCCCCATTGTGCCTGGGGCAATTAGTGATATCTCCTTCGACATCAATGGCGCAATCGTGGTGCTCGTTGATGACGTGCTGTACACAGGCCGAACCGTTCGCGCAGCACTTGAAGCATTGAATAATTTTGGTCGTCCACAGTCAGTGCAGTTGGCAGTCATCGTTGATCGTGGACATCGGGAGCTGCCCATTCGACCAGATTTTGTGGGCAAAAACCTGCCGACCCAGATGGGTGACGAAGTCGTTGTGTCTGATTCCGGTGTTGTGGTCACTTCGGAGGTTTCGTCATGAAGCACCTTCGTTCAATCGGTGAGTTGGGGCGCGACGGATTGGAACAGTTGCTCGAGAGTGCGACACATATGGCGGAGATTAATCGTCGTCCAATCCCCAAAGTGCCTGCACTGCGCGGTAAGACAGTGGTCAGCTTGTTCTACGAAGACTCAACACGTACTCGGTTGAGTTTTGAAACAGCAGCAAAACGACTGTCCGCAGAAACGATGACTTTCAGTGTGTCGACGAGCAGCGTGAGTAAAGGCGAAAGCCTTCGCGACACGATCGAAACAATCTCGCAGATGGGGGCGCATTGTTTCGTTGTTCGACATAAATCTTCTGGAGTTCCATGGCAAATTGCTCAGTGGACGAATGCGTCAATCATTAATGCAGGAGATGGAGCCCATCAGCACCCAACGCAAGCCATCGTTGATTGCTTTACGGTGCGCCAAGCGATTGATCAACCATTTTTCAATGGCGTAAATGTCACCATTGTTGGCGACATCAAACACAGTCGCGTAGCTCGAAGCAATATTGAGGCGTTCACCATGCTTGGCGCTCGGGTCACAGTGGTCGCACCCCCAACATTGCTGCCATCTCAGATTGGGCATTGGCCAGTTACTGTTGTTCATTCATTCGACGAGGTCATTGCGTCTACTGATGTGCTGTACATGCTGCGCTTACAGAGTGAAAGAATGGATCAAGGTTTAATTCCCAGCCTGAGCGAGTACGGATCGCAGTTTGGATTAACGATGGAACGCGCGCAGCGTCTGCAGAGTTCTGCGGTGGTGATGCACCCAGGACCAATGAATCGCGGTGTCGAAATGCATGTTGACCCATCGGATCTGCCGCAGTCGCGCATTCATCAGCAAGTCGAGAATGGTATTTCTGTCCGTATGGCGGTGTTGTTTGATGTGCTCGCACGAGACGGAGAGTTACAGCAATTACATGAGGAGGTATCGGCATGAGTGTGGCTATCCGTGGCGCTGTTGTTGTGACTAAGCGTGGTGAAGAACGTCTTGACGTAAAGATTGCAGAAGGTGTGATCGCCGAAATGGGCACATCGGTCGGACCGGCTGACATCGAACTTGATGGAACGAAATGCCACGTGCTCCCTGGATTCGTCGACCTTCATGCGCATTTGCGTGAACCGGGCAAGGAAGATAGTGAAACGATTGAGACGGGAAGTCGGGCTGGTGTACTTGGTGGCTATACCGCACTGGTTGCGATGCCAAATACCAATCCTGCTCAGGACTCAGTGCCCGTTATCGAGTTTGTTCGCCTGCAAGGTCAACGTGCGGGATTGCTTGAAGTGGTTCCAAGTGGATGCATCACTGTTGGACGTGCAGGTACAGCTTTGTCGCCAATGGCTGAACTTGCGCGCGCTGGTGTGCAGATCTTCACCGATGACGGCTCTGGCGTACAAGATCCAGCACTGATGCGTAGAGCAATGGAGTACTCGCGTGAGTTGGGCATCACATTGGCCCAACACTGCGAGGTTTCCTCACTCACGGTTGGCGCAGTAATGAACGAGTGTTCATGCTCAAGCGATATGGGTGTTCCTGGTTGGCCTGCATTGGCTGAAGAGTTGATGGTTCACCGCGACATTGAGCTTGCAAAAATTACTGGGGCACGGATTCATTTTCTTCATCTTTCGACTGCGGGCAGTGTTCATTTGGTACGACAAGCCAAAGCGCTGGGTCTACCGATTACCGCAGAAGTAACACCGCATCACCTTTCGCTAACAGAGGAGTTATTGCGTTCGTTTGATTCGGTATACAAAGTGAACCCTCCGCTTCGATCGGTAGCAGACATTGAAGCGCTGAAGGCGGGTCTACTCGATGGCACGATTGACGCAATAGCGACAGA
>Ga0222713_10002474_pt1 | contig 19756 bp, 20 predicted proteins | sample C33_649DmetaG_FD_165061 | JGI IMG/M metagenome (GOLD analysis project Ga0222713, IMG submission 165061) | Estuarine water microbial communities from San Francisco Bay, California, United States - C33_649D | ecosystem: Environmental > Aquatic > Marine > Unclassified | place: USA: California...
CCATGAAAGATTCTTTGGCCTGCTTGAAAAGCTCACACCCTTCCTTAATTGCCGCCACGCAGGCGTTGGCAGCGAACAGCAAGGATATGGGATCCACATTGTTACAACCCTAAGAGTTTCTTGACAAACTCACCAGCCACACCTGGGCCAAACAATACACACAACATGACTGCATACAACAAGTATTCAATCTTGGTCATGCGCTTATCGCCTTCATGCAAAGAATTCTGAATTGCCTCATATCTCTGAGCGCAGATAGCCTCATGCACAGCAAAGTTCTTTTCAAGATCAGACATTTACAGGCCATCCTTGTGCAGTTACAACCGCAACCAAAGCAGGCACATCAGCACAGCTTTGGATGGCAGTCACCAACCTTGTGCATTCTGCAATCACTGCGGCTCGGTAGGTGACAGTCTCAGCGGGTATGTCCACATTGCGCTCCATCTTGCGAATCACCATCCAGTCAGACTGAGCCAACAATTTGTTGGCGGTGTCTTTGACCTGTGCTGTCCATTGTGACTTCAGTCCTTTGGTGACAAGTCGCTCAGATGAATCAACCATTGCTGGTTTGCCATCAACTGTACCTAAGACTTGCACATACATGGGGTTGCCATCCTCGTCAGATTCTTCTCTGTCGTTCAACAGCTTGGGATTGTCTGCGCCCCAGAAAAATCTGTCGTCATACGACACTGTTACATCAGGTACTTCTGTGATGCCAACAGCATTCTTCTCAGCAATAGAAGTCAAGCGTAGCCAGTTGGCTGGATATGAAGTGCCATCAATGGTGAATGGTGTGTCAAGTGGGAGTGGGTTGCCGTTGAGTAAAAACATGAGTTACCTCGCAAGTGCGTTTTGATTAAAAATAGAAGTCATCATCGCCCCAAAGCATATTTAAAGCCGACCTCACTGAAGGCCGCATAAATGTATATGCCACCAGAGGCATTCATTGCGGCAGATGTGTTTCTAACTTTAAAGCCATTGGCGGTGTAATCGGTATCCCGTGCTGTGCTTGTACCTTCTGCGTTAGATTGGTTTGCTTCCAAAAAACTGTTGACTACATTCACTGTATTTCGGGCTGTATCAAGAATTTGCCAGCCCTCCGCAACATCCGTTCTCTTAAACATAATCCACCTTGGCCTGAATCCAAGGTACACAAAAGGCCCGTCAGTACTACCATTGCCTGTGTAGCTACCAAATGCAGAGTAGCCAGCTACTGCGGCAAAACAGTAGGCTACATAAGTTGCTGTGTTGGCATTTACATCACTGTCTGTTCCCACGCTAAATGTAGAAGAAGATGGTGCGCTTCCACGAGTGTTTGGGTCACTAGCTTGTGCGTTGGTAACATTTAAATATAAAGAATATGTATAACTAGTCAGGTTTGCATGGTAAACAGACCAATTACCTGTTGTACTCCGTTTCTTGATAATAATCATTCTTGGCGCAACACCCAACCCATGACCAACAGTAGCGTTTGCACCTGTGCCTGTATATGTCACCACGCTAAAGCCAGCAGTTGCATTTGCTCTTACTTGTGCTGAGATTGTCCCGCTGGTGTTGGTTACTGTTGAGCCGCCAGCGTTCCATTGCCATGCCACAAATGATGCACCAGAATCATTGATTGACGCGTCACCAATACTAAATCCATTAGAGTTAAATGATGTTAATCCATTGGAATTTGTATCTTCTGAATTTGTAAGACTAGGATACAAAATCTTAGAAGTCCCGCGAACAGAATCAAATGCTCGGTGATTTGAGCCTGATGTTGTTCTATTCTTTGCCCATATAAAGTCTGGTTGAAATGATGTTGAACCAACAGTATTTACTATTGTCTGTGTTGATCCATTACCCGTATACAGCGTAGCCGCCATATAAGCCGCACCATTGCTAATCGTAGGCGTAGGCAGGTTCTGCGTGTTCAGTGCAACAAACCCTGTGGGTGGCGTGTAGGTGAAAGGGCGTTGACCAAAGTTGAAATCAACAGTCGATGTTCCTCCGTTAAAAAATCCAACGACAGGATACAACGCAACATTAGCAGTAATAGTAATTGTTGGATTTGCTCCTGTTGCTGGATTTCCAGTAGTGCCAGCAGAACTGTCATACCAAACATTTGCTTTACCCAGCCATAGCTTGACACTTGCTGGATTAGTTGCATCTATTGCAACATTGACAACTGTGCCATTTGAAATGGTGTTTCCTGTCCATGTTGTAGTTGTGGCATTATTTACTAAAGTAATCGTTGGATTGACATACCATCCATACCAATTTCCAATAACAGTTCCAAAATCAGATTGCAAATTTCTTGCGTCAGTTGCAAGACCAACAGCACAACCTACGATTGTGGTTAATGTTGCTTCAAAATAATAAGTTCCAGAAGGAATTGCCATTGAACCAGTGCAACCACCAGATGTAGCCCCTGAATAACGCAAATTTGCGTTGGTTAACTGAGCCGAAACAGCAGTCGAAGTTCCGTTTCCAAGAGGACTCAACACCGCATAATTCCCCCGCCCATTGCCGCCATCAGCGTAAGGTGTAGGCACATCCAGCATGGAGTCGTATGTTGCACCAGCAGTGATGCTGATGTTGTTGGGAGTCCAGTTGTTGCCGTTGCCTGAGTAGTCCTTGCCTATGGTGGTTGCTGTTACTCCGCTGTTGTCAGAGAAGTTCAGATAGAAACCGTTTGTGCCGTATGTTCCAGCATAGCGTTTAGGTTGCCATACACCTGTCAGGGCGTTAGTTTCTCCGAAACTAGAAGGCGTTAACGCCTGTCCGTCGATGAAGTTGACTTCTGCCATGTAGCCGTCGAAGTAAAGGCTTGCACCCGAAATATATCTAGCCATGTTGTGGGCTATTGCACTATTGAAAGATGGTGTTGCATTGAGTGCAACAGTGCTGTTGAGTGCCCAATCTGTTACTTCTGCCCCATTGATGTACAAACGAAGGCGATTTTGTGCAGTTGCATTGCTAGTATTTAACACAACAACTATATGATACCAAGCCGAAGGGTCACGAAATACTTGTGTTGTTCTTCGGTAGGTTACATTGTCAAGGTTAAGCAAGATTTGATTGGTTGAACCTTGAAAATAAATAACAGAATCTGTTGCGCCAGACCCGCAACTAAGCAATGTTCTATCAGTACCCAAAGTGCCGAGTTTTACCCAAGCAGAAAATGTCCAAGTAGTTTGGCTACCTGCGCCAAAAGTCCTATTAAAATAAGCACTCGCACTTGAACGCAGACGCACACTGCGGCTGATTTGATAGCCACCGTCAGCGCCAGCGCCAGCAAGTAAAGGTATTGCGTCAATCATGCTCATTTGACATCCGCAATCAAACGTGCAGTAATGCGTGTTGCACTTTCCACATAATAAGCAATGACATCAACAGCATTTGCAGTGGTAGTCAATGTCGGAGCAGTACCGCCAGCAAACTTCCAATTGCTTCCATAAGCCAATGTGCGTGACCCAGTGCCATCTTGTGTCACCACAATTGCACCAGACTGACCAGCAGTTTGATTGGTTGGATTCGCCAATGTACGATTACCACCAAGCGTCACACTGAAATTGTTTGACAATGCAAAGTTGGCAGTAATGCTTGCGCCATCAGTTAATGCTGTAATAGATCCACGTTGTGCCGCTGTAAAAGATTGAGCAGTATTTGTCTTGGCATAATTTGCATCATATGCCTGAACATCAGTGCCAATTGCAAGACCAAGATTTGTACGAGCATTGGCAGCAGTTGATGCTCCAGTACCACCATCAGCAATCGCTAAGTCTGTAATGCCAGCAATACTGCCGCCAGTGATTGCAACATTGTTTGCATTCTGTGATGACATTGTGCCAAGTGATGGAGACTCAGAAGTGCCAGCAGTCGCCACAGGATTGCCATTGACATCAAACGCCAAATACTTACTTGCCCGACTTGCCTTACTTGGCAAGATCATATTGATGTCTGTTGGATCAGTCACAGGCGCTTTGAGTCCACGCTCTGCTTTTTCATCAACTTGCTGGCTGAAGATGACCAGGCTGTCAAACTCATCATTGAGTGAGTTGGCAAACAAGTCACCACCAGTCACAAAGTCTGTTGCCCTCGCAATTGCTCTGTCACCAACCAAAGTGATGTTGTTACCTGCTGTTGCCGCAACAACCAAGGTCACCGAGCCAGTACCATTGGCATTGATCGTCACAGTGTAATCAGTAGTCAGCGTCAACAGTGTGCTGTCTTTGTATACGGCAATGTCAGTGTTTGTCAGAATCTCAAAGCTGAAGCTGTATGGCCCCACTCCAGCAGAGCCAGTGTATACAACACGCCTTGTTACATCAGATATCGGGTATGCCATTATCTAGCTCCTTTGCCAAGTTGTTCTATTCTTGCTGCTTTATTAGCAATGCGCTCTTGTATTTCGTTTTTGTATTTACTTTCTGTAACTAGATATTGCTTAGAAATTTCAAATACATCACTGATTGTTTTGCTTATCATGTTTTGATAAACAACTGGTGGCGTCTTTTTATTCACAGCTTGATCTTCTCTAATCGCTTGCACAGTCGCTTTTATTTTATCTTCTAAACCAAATTTTTCATTTCCAATACGAAGCATTTCGTTATACTCTTCAGTTGTTAATTTTGTGTTTGTAGAAATGCCAGTCTTTTCATCTTTCATTGAAAGCTGTCTGGAAGGCATACTGATGTTGGCATTCAATTGGATCAACGCCTGATCAGTCTCAGACAGCTTGCCTTTCTTCATACGCAAAGGCGACCATGTGTACTCATGTGGAACGACTTCTGCATAAAGATTCAACAGTGGTGGCAAATCGTCAGACAAGCCAGGTGTCTGAGATCTCCATTTGTTTAAAGCTTCCATCAAGCCTTTTAATCCAGCAGGCAAATTGGGGTCTGCTTTGTAATCTCTACGAAGAGGATCAACCTTTTCTTCGGCACTCGTTATAAAACCAGACAAAGGTTGAATTGATTTAAGAACAGTTGTTGTCCCCATCTCTGCAAGACCATTAACTATTTGCACCATGTGTTCACGGCTATTAGGAACATTACCACCAATAAGAGTGGCAATGTTGCTTACGCCAGTAAGAAGTGGATGCTCAAGCATATAGTTGGCAACACCAAATACCATTCCTCCAGCATAAGCATTTATACGACTATCATCATCTTCATACCTAGCATAGTCAACATAGTCAGCCGCAATACCCATCAAAGCGCCAACAGGCTCCATACCTTGATAGCTTAAAAATACTTTACCTGAGTAATCACCTGAACCATATTTAACACTGCCAGGGAATTTTGAAAACTCTTGGCGCATATCTTCTGTCAGGTTGCTGATGTCAAATACAAAGCTGTATGCTTGCCAACCTTGACGCTCCATGGTTTGCCGTGTGCCTTTGTCGCCAGGGCCAGATCCTGTGATAACTCCATTCACTGCCATTTGACTAAAGCCATACATAGCCGCACTACCAAGCCCAACCTTGGTCATTGCCATGTCTGCCTCTTTGCCGCCTTGTTTCATGGCAGACCAAAAAGAACTGGTAAATGGAGCCAATTCTGTACGAGATACTGCTTCACCTATCACATTGACTGGTGTTGAGATAAATGGCGCCTGAGTGCGTAAAGCAAATCCAATTGCGGTATTAGGTGTCAAAGCTTGTTGTAAATTCCCAGCAACGCCTTCAAGCTTTTGAGTAAATGTTCCAACCTCCGCTAAACCAGCAATGTGTTCTGGAGGATCTAGCAAGAATTTATCAATGGCATCAGACTGAGCTTTGAGCGCATCATCAACAGTACCGCCACCTTTTAAGACATCATCAAATGTTTTTATGCCAAGGCGTGTTGTTTCAGCAGACAATTCATAGGTATAGTTAATGCCTTTAAAAAATTCATCTGCTGACATCAATGATCGACCAGGCAATGTTGTCACAAAATTTATTGACTTAATACCAGTAGAAAGCAATGATCCATCTGCCTTGTGATTGAACAACTCTAATCGAGACTGCTGTCTGGCAATCTTGGTTGGGTCATTCCAACCTTTTGGTACGCCATTGACAAATGCATGAGACATCAACTCCCAGCCATTACGAATTGCTGTAGATGTTGAATTTAATATGGCTGGCACTTCCAATAATTGATATCTGTCATCACCGCCAAGACCAATGCCTTGTCGCACTGTGCCAATGGTTGCAGCAACACCACGTTCAGTCATTCGCCATGGCAAAAATATAGTATTGCTTAAAGCATTTTTTATTTGTGTGCCAGGTCGAGACAAAATGCCATTCACATATACAGTAAACATTTTCTCCCAAGGATTGCCTTGAGCCACACTCTTGATGAGATTTGCTTTACCCTCTGGAGTCTTGACATCCAAATAGGCTTGAGCAAACTTCACAATATCAGTCTCATTGCCAAAGTTCTCAATGATGGTTGAAATGTCAACAGCACCATCTCTTGGCATACGCATCACTGCCAAAGACTGAGCAACATTGGTCTGATAGTTTTTGACGCTTTGTTGAAGCAAATTGTGGAAGTGAATGGTCTGAGCCATCTCTGCCAACTGAGTTGGAGTAGCAGATCCGTCAGCAACCTTTGCTGCCAGTCCATCTAAGTGCTTGGCACTAAAAATCATGGCATTAAATGCCTTGTGAGTATTTTCTGGGTTGACTTCCAGCTTGCCACTAGTGAGGTCATCAATAAATTTGGGGCCAATACCAGAATTTCTAGCTGATGTAAGCACATCATCAAATGTAATTTTCTCTGTCTTAATGCCAGCCATCTTGTTCATGGTTTCAATGGTTGACTTGATGTCTTCCGTTGTCTCATGCTTTGGCAGATTGAATACTGTTGTTGGCGGTACTTCTGTGGCTGGATCTGTGACAGAACGGATCTTTTGCACTTCAGCACGTTGGCTGGCAAATGCTTCTGGCGTGATCGCTGGCTGTGCATTGGCTTGCACCTTGGCAGCAATCTTGGCTTCTGTCTTGCTGGTAGTAACCCCAGCGTTGATTGCGGCTTTTGTGGTGTCTTCCACCGCAGCGGCAGTAGCGGCTTGTGGTGTCAACGGTGCAGCAGGAGGTTTGCGAATTTCAACCTTTTTAACTTTGCCAAGAATTTCCCGCAACACCTCTCCACGACCGCCAGCCACCTGAATGCCTTCATCTTGCAATTCTGTTTGTGCAGGAGTCATAGTGCCATACGCTACTGTTTCTGGCATTGGTACAGAGGCAATTTCCTTTCGTTGTTGCTGATCAACAAGCTCCTCATTCATCTGATCAAGTTTAAGATTTAGTTGCTGGATCGCCATTATTTTGCTTCCTTAACCAATGACTTGGCTTTCTTGACAACAGTCTTACCAACATCTTTTGCCGCTTGTGCGCCTGGTAGCACATTCAAAGCACCAACAGTAGTCTCAATGCCAGCAGATACTAAATCGCCTTGCTTGGCAGATTCAATACCTTCAGCAATTGCCAAAGCGCCTTCCTCAGTGTACATAGGCAACATGGCAGTACCAATTGCTGTGCCAATACCAGGCAACATTGCCAGAGCGTCTACAAGCCCCATTTGTGCTGGCAAGTTACTACTTGCTCCACCAATGAACGATTGAGCATTCCTACGAGCTATGACACGATCTACGCCAAGACCTTCTAATACAGACTGAAGTTTGTCAGCAATTTGAACTCTTGTGGTTGGGTCGAACGATTTCATCTCAGCCTGAACCTGACCAGAATAGGCAGACTCAGGCAAGCCCCTAGATCCAGCTTCAGCCACCAGAACATCACCAGGCTGGCTTGTACCAGGCGCTTGAACTGGCGCTGGCTCCACAATAGGATCAGGTGCTGGGTAGAACACGCTATCCCAGTCTTTACGAAGTTCTCGTTCTAGACTCATAGGTTGTCCTTATATATTTTTTTATATTTGTTCAGATCATCAATTTCGCTTTTAGACAAGCCAGGTACTTTTGTAAAGTCAGTTTGATCAAGCGAAGTATTTGGTTTTGCGTATTTTGGATTTTCTAGAAAAAATCTGTCAACTTTTTTTCTTGCATCTTCTCTGGCTAAATTTTTAGATATGACATTTGCGTCAGAATTGTAATTTCTGATTGCTGCGTTTGCCGCTTCCGTAGCAGTTTGAAATCTCATCTTGCCAGTAGTTGGATCTTTTATTTCAACCCTCAACTGTTCTTGATATTTGTCTTTTAAACCTTGCTCTTTTTTTATTTGTTCTTGAGTTGGATTAATTACCATGCCAATCAATCCAGCTTCATTAGCTATCGAATCTAATGCTTTACGATGGCCTTCATCAGTCAAAGATCTTGCAAGCGACTTATATTCACTGTCTGTAAGTTTGACAATATATGGAGTAAGATGATCTAATTTATTAATTACTCCACGTTTGATTAAATCATATAAGTTAGCCTCAAGCACTGGATTTGGTTCTGCTGCGGCAGGCTTTTGCAGTTCTATTGCAGTAGTCAAATTAATCACATCTAAACGAATCAACTTTTCTAAAATTTCTTTTTTACGAACAGGCGGTGTAGATGGGCGCAAGAATTCAATAGTCAATTCATTGCCTGCAATATTGTTTTCTGCTTTTAGATTTTTGTCTTGTATGTCTTTTAATTGTGTTGCATCACTGACGGCTTTCATCAGATCAGTTCTAATTTTATTTTTGGTATCTGTATCTAGTCGCTGATACAAACCAGTGAATTCACCCAGATCACCTTTGTTCAATTTACTAGCAGCGTCACCAACAGTAGGTGCAAATTCAGGATCTTGTAATTTGCCCAATACAGCACCAACCTTGGCTTGTTGCACAATCTCGTATGCTTTAACTGCATACTGATTAGTACCCGACTTTATTATGCTGTCTGCATTTGTCAACGGCTGAATTATGTTTTGTAATATATCTTCAAGTTCTGCTGCTTCCATTTTTTTATACGGTACATCCGCAGGAAGTTCAGTGTAAGTTTTAATTACATTTTCAAGTACGGGTTTAAGATTAGCAATTGCAGCTTCTTGGTTTGCAATAAAGTTAAGTTTTTCATTTCTCTCATCGTAAGCTAATGCTTGCTTATATACACTATGACCAACTGTTGCCATAGATGCACGGAACTTGATAGATGTTTCTGGATCAATTGCAGTCAGCACAGATACCGTGCCATCAATGTCATCACGCAACTCACGCTGAAGTGCGGTGATATCAACAGGCATAAAGCCACGCTCTATTGCCGTTAACCTTAGCGCAGTCCTGTTTTGAAACTCAGTCTGTAATTGATTGCCTAAGATGTGTGCGGTTGCTTTGTTGTATGTTTCGGTGAACACACTACCAGCGCCTTTGACAACTGGCATGACACCAGTCTTCTTGGCTTCAAGCAATTGCTCTGGCGTTGGAGGAAACTCAATGGCATATTTTAATGCCTTCTTTTGTGCTTCAGTGACCGCTTTCTCTTGAAAGAAATTAGTCATGCGATCCAATGACTGCTCAACACCAGCATATCCCTGAGCTTTGACTTGTTGCATAGCTGTAGATATCTTTGGCAGATCAGCATACTGAACACCTAGATTTTCGTAACGAGGTAATTCAGCCATGTCAGTATCTCCTTCCATAAGCATCTACTGACTCAGACATTGCTGGCAAGGTTCCAGTCTCATATTTAGCATATGGAGTAACTGGTGTTGGCTGGGCAGATGGAGTCGCAGATTGGTTATACATGGCATATCCCATTCCAATCTTACCAATTGCACTTGTTATGCCAGCAGCCTCTGCAACAGTAGCCGCACCATACAGTTGTTGCGATTGCGCCAAACCACCAGCAGCTGCCAACTCCGCATTCTCACGGGCAATCTGGATTTCGTAGTTAGCACGTTGAGCATTCATTTGATCAATAGACAATGGGCTTCCTGTCAGCGGGTCAATGCCACCAGCGGCTGCTCTTGCTCGGATAGTTCCACTTATTTTTTGTTGACGCTCAAAAACAGCCAAAGCCTGACGGTTGTAGTTCAGCGCATTTTGACGACCTTGCAGTTCAGCTTGCTGTGCTTCAAATCTGAATCTTTCGGCTTGTTGCTCACCTTGTCTGATAGAAGACAATGCACTTACAGCAGCAAAAGCCAACATTGCAATTTGTGCCATTTATGTGCCTCCGTACACAGATAGTTTGTAGTCAAGACCCAGAAGCGTCAACTTCAATGGAAGATTTTGACTGATTGTAATTTGAGCATCATCAGAGTATCCAGCAATACCTCCAACAGTTTTGGTTCCAGTGAACTCTGGAATTGCCTCATCCAGTATGCCAACAGTGTCAAACGATCTGATTGGCACAAGGTTATCGTTGACCAGCAAGTGCTGTGTCTCATACAACAATGCATTGACTTCAATGATGCGCTTGACAAAGCCAATACGCACACCAACAGACATCCGTGGCTCGATTGGCAAAGTCTTGATAGTCACTGTGAATGGCAGTCCAACTTCATAACTGGTGACACTGGCACGATCCATGGTGATAGATCCACCACCACTGACCACTTCATCAGACAGCACACTGCCATCAGCAATCACATTCAATGTCTTACCAATGTGCGGCAGGCTGGATATGGTTGTGGCAACACCGCCAGTAAAGCAACAATCTGTGAATGTAGTTGTGTCAAATACCTCAACAAAGTACTTGTCTACGCTGTTGAATGTACGCTTGACCACAACATAAATATCTTCAATGTCAACGCCAACATCCTTGAACAACCCATCAGTTGTAAGTTTGCTTGGAGCCACCACATTTTGCTGGCGCAAGATAGAGTAGTTTGCAATCGTGCCGTCACCATTGAGCATGAGCAATGCATCTGTCTCTTCAGTGCTGGTAGCTTTTCTCAATGCCAACTCAAGCGGATTGTTGATCAAATGACTTGACAACAAGCTGATTGATGTACTGACATAAGACAAAGTTGCATCGCTGTACAAGAACTCGTTGAGTGCTTTGCCTTGGCGCTGTACATAGATGGTTCCAGACTGCAATGTCTGCACACGCATACCCTCACGGGAACCATTGCGGCTGACTGTCTTGACAAAGAAGTTGGTTGGCGTGATTGGATCAAGACCAGACTGCGGCACATAGAACTCACCACCAGTCGTAAACACTTGCAAGTCACGACCACTGATGATGTCGGTGATTGTGTTCAGGCTGTTGGTATCCAGTGTTGCTTCAACTGCATCATCGTCATAAACCTGGTCAGGATTAAAGTCAAAGAACTGCGCTACCTTGCTACCCCACACAGTTGATGGGCGAGACTTACTGCCACCAAAGTACAGACGACCTTCATGGAAGGTACAAGTGCGAGGCCAACCTTTGGTTGAACTCCACACATCTTCATAGCCAGACTCATATTCCCATGATCCAGTGGCAATGGCGGCAGTACTGAAGAATGGAATCTCAGTCACAGCACTGACCACAGTGGTACTGGTGTATGCAACGATTCTTGCTCTGCCTTGCGGAGTTGCATTGACATATTGACCAACACTACCAGCAGAAAAGACGGCAGATGATGCGGTCAGCGTGATTGCTCCAGATGTTGCGCTGGGTGTCAGTGTGCCTGCTGGGTTACTGTACGCAATGGTAAATGCGTATTTGGGTATGCCAATGAATGCAATATTGCTGACAGTCCAAGTGGCATCAGTACCACCACGCACAATCTTGATTGGATTGATATCTTTGTGTGTGATGATCAGCGTATCAGCAGATTGAGTCCAACACATGGTAGACAGAATTGAGCTTGTAACCGCAGTCACTGTCAAATATGGATTACCAGTGCCATTGATGTTTGTAATCAGTGTTCTGTCTTTGAAGACATACATTCGCTGATTGACAAAGATCAGCATATAGCTGTCGTCTACAGAGAACTCAAATGCAACGCTACGAGTGCCATTTTCTGGACTGGCTGCGCTGGGTATCTCCATCAAGTGTTTAAGCCCACCACGCCTGCGTACACCGCCTTGTGGTTGCACCAACACATTGGTCAGTGTCTCAGCACCATTCTTGTATTGCTCAAGCTCAACCCTAGCTCTGAGCAAAGGGTCTAACTCCCCGCTCGAAAAGTTGGTTTGAATGGCAACAAGACGAGTCATCAGTTCCTCACTTCAATGAGGCTGAAGTCTTCAAACGACTGTGTTGTGTTTCCTTGACCATCGACCACCATGGCTGTGCGGAAGTAGCCACCACGGTTGTTTTCACCAGGTGAGCCAACAGCGACTTGTTGCCAGTACTGAGTCTTGCTGACCTGATCTGTGATCGGATCTGCCAAATGCCATGCCATCATGTACTTGAGCAATTGCACAAAGTACGCTGGCATCTCGGATTCTGTTGGAGCAAACTGATAGTCAATGACCACAGTTGTCTCATTTGTCAAAAGCTTGTCGCCTTGGATCACCCAATCATTGAATGTCCCAGCGCCAATGGCTGTGCTGTTGTATGCCCGTCTGATCGCACCCAGTCGGTCAGATGGCAATTGATATTCATATCGGTATTGGTTGACAGGCGTATTGATTGTCTGTGCAAGCTGGACTTTCTTAAAACTGAAAGACCATGGGTACGACTGTAGCGTGGAGAACTTAACACCAGGGTACAGGCGGTCACAAGTGTTTGATGCTGATGTGCCTTCGTTGAAAGAAGAGATTGCTTTGCCACCCAACATAAGAAGGGCATCAGAGCAAATACGAATGTCGGTATCACCAGCAGCCATTTGTCACCTCAGATGTAAGAATGGCCTGCCACCAGTTGTCCAGTAGCAGGCCGATCCATTTGATACTGCGATTAATCAGTATCGGTTGCGGTAACTGTCACACCGTCAGTGATGTCAACTACTGAACCAGTATTTGAATTCACATAAGCTGTGGACATTACGGGTGTACCACCAGTGGCGCTGTAGCAGAAAATCAAGTCACCGACTTTCAACAACGATGCAACGCTGTTGAAGTAGCCAGAAACACGAATTACTGATTGAGCGTCAGTGCTGGAATAAGTCCAAATGGCAGGCGCATTGCCTGATTTAGACTGACCACCGATGGCATTGAAGCCTGCTGCTGAAAAAGCCATGATTGTTACTCCTTATTCACGACAAGTGATTGCGACAATGCCACCAGCGTCAATAGCTGTAGCGCCAGCAGAGAACATCGAAGACACCAACCAAGAGGTTTTCTCAGGGATGTAGTTGATTTCACTGCGAATTGCCATGCTCTCAGCCATGCCGACAGCCATCTTGTGATAAGCGTACACCACACGGTCAACACCAGAGCCACCACCAGTCAAACCACCTTCTGAGCGGTCACCAATGGTTACAAAGTTAAAGCCCATGAAGCTGGTGATATCACCTTGCACCAAAGCTTTGACGCTGTTGAAGTCGCTGCTGGTAACAGCAGTCTCAGACAACAAGCTGGACAATTGTGAAGCATGAATCAGGATGTAGCGCTCTTCTGCGGGTACGTTTGCAGTATTGAGCAAACGAGCAGCTTCACGCAACTTAGCCATGTTCATGTTTGTGGTAGCACCACCAATGCTATTTGCAACAGTCAGGGAAGTACCTGAACCAGCCAACGCATCAATGATCATTTGGTCAGATCTACGACCAATTGCTTTACCGACAACCTGAACCAACTCTTGACGCTCGTCAAAGTTGACTTTGGATTGGTTGAAGATATCGCTGTATTCAGCAGCAATGTAGTCTGTCAGTGTGACTGTGGCTTGTGAGTAAGACACATTCAAAGGAGTTACATCAGTCTGAGGAACTCGGACTTGTGCAACACCAGCACCAATTTTGGGGAACTTGTGAGTGGACGCAGTGACACCAGTACGCAGACGGACAGTGTTACGCAAGACAGCATCGGCTTGATATGCTTGCTTCACTTCCGTGTCGAACAGCGTCACAAAAGCGTTAGAAATGCTAATCGCCATTTGTTTCTCCTAGAAACGGTTGATGAAAAATTTATCGCCAACGGTTGTCCAGAAGAATTCTGGGCCTAGACTTGTGTGTTACCCCCACACCAGGGAGCAGACTACTGCCGTCATGGGCCTTGCGGTTGTCCATGGTTCTGATTATACGCATCTACAGAATATGTCAAGCACTTTTATTAAAATAGTGGTTAACCCTAATATATGCCCTATGGTGGATGTTGGAGCAAAGCACAGCCATACCGTGATCAAAATCAAGGTTCGCTTATGCTTCGATGTATGCCCTACGGAGCCATGTCATCGCATCGCACTGAACAGACTTACAGCCATTTCTGACCTACCACCTGGCTCTATTCTTAGCCCACCATCCCCGCTTTGGCTTGCTCGTGTAACAGGGTTATTTAAGGTTCTACCACCGACGTGCCGCATAGTTCCCGAGTCGGGAAAGCAAAAACCCTCTGGTTCCAGCTTTCCACGTTACGGCGTGTCCCCATTAAGGGATAGAAAGCCAGAGCCAAAGGGTTCTAGATGTCGTGCCGTAACGCTTGACGGAACAAAGTATAGCCGAAAAAAAGCCCCTGTCAAGCAGGGGCTAAATCCATCTTGGAGACGTTAGCAACTGCTTGCCAACCCCTCAACCATACATCTTTTCAAAGAGCTTTTCAACCTTTGCCCTAAATGCTGGATCTTTCTTGTACTTAGGATCAGCAACCATAGAGTCCAACTCTTCCTTGGACACAGTGCCTTCAGGGTCTGCTTTAAGGGTTTCTACTGGTACTCTGCCCTCGTATGTCTCTCTCAGCTTAGACAAAGCCTTGATGCCCTTGGCAGTGTCCCCCCACTTGGTGAACTCCTTGAACTCATCCTCGCTCCAGATACCCTTGTTGACCATCCCACGACCCCATGTAGCCATGTTGGAGATGATCGCCTTGGCATTGGGGCCAAGTGCTTCCAATTCTTGCTGCATGGACTGTCTGGCAAGTGCTTCTTGGTCACCAGAGAGGGTGGTTACTTCCCGTGCCAGATCCTCAAAGGCTTGCTGGGAGATGCCGTACTTCTGCGCCCAACTGGTGTAGACCTGTGCCACTGGGTCATCTTCAGCCAGACCAGCCGCTTGCAGGTTGTATTTGCCATCTTCTGGGGGCTTGTGTGTGCCAGCCCTGAACTTCTTCTCCAGCTCCACATAAGACTTGCTGATGCCTTCCAGATCAGGTTCTGCCTTGTCCTTGTTCCAGAACTTCTCAGGCCAGAAATCAGGACGCTCTAACGGCTCATCCTCTTGGGCGGCTGGATCTCCTTGAATATGATTTATTGCTGGCTCTTGGCCCTCGGTTGTCTGCTGTGCAGGTGCATCTGATGCAGCTGCTTCAAGCAGGCCAGGGTTGTCATTTGCTTCGCTCATTGGTTTTTTGCCTTTCTAATGCGGTTTTCAATATCTCGGATCACGCTGTTTTGTCCCTCTCTGAACATACCCACAGAGCTTTCCGAACCAGGTTGCCAACATGGACGCTCAAGATAAAACTCTCGCAACCATGCCAACACCTTTTGTCCCTCATCAGTGGCAAATGTCTTCGCCATCTGGAGGTTTAAATCAACAACAGGTTGCTCAGATTCAAAAGCTGGCGCTTCTTCTAAGTCATCCCACCCACTCATTCTTTAATTACCTCTGGTTCAAGTGCAGGCTCAAGTGTCCAAACTTGTTTCCAGACGCCATCAATCTGTTGTGGTTCTTGCTCAACAGCAACCATACCACCCTGCCTTGGCATTTCAGTAGGCATTACCAACAATACACCAGCGTCAATTAACGCCTGCAAATTTTCAGGCATACTGCCATCTTTATTTAAAAGAAATTGTTTTACCATGAAATAATCCTCACCCATCCATCACCGCCATTGCCGCCTGCGCCTGACAAAAACCCATTATCTGAAGCTGCGCCAGCACCCCCGCCACCACCAGGAAAACCTCCATTGCCGCCAGCACCTGTATTTGCCGCTGTAATGTAAGAACCACCACCACCACCACGACCATTTAATCTATCGCCCACAACAATATTTGATTCGCCATTTGTACCGTTACCACCGCCAGTGCCACCATTAGATGTCGAGTAACTATTAGTTGTTGGCCCGCCTATAATATTTAACGTAGAACCGTAAACAGCGCCTCCAGAACCACCGCTTCTTGTTAATACACTGTTTGCCGCTTCTCCAGCGCCACCGCCTCCACCAGTGCAAGCATTTGCATTTGTAAAACTAGCCGCATTACCAGTTGCAGCAGCACCAGTTCCACCAGCAACACCTGATACTGAATCTCCACCACCTGTTGCGCCAGCGCTACCGCCTGATCCTGATGCGCTAGTGCCACCACTACCACCACCACCGCCCACTGCACGAAAAAAAGAACCAAATTGACTATTTCCACCTACAGCACCACCATTGCCATTTGTTGTATCAACCGATTGAACTGCGCCACCTGTACCGCCTGCGGCTACTGTGACTGTTTCAGTTGCAGCAAAATTTGAGGCTCTAACTGTATAAACAGTGGTTGCACCGCCAGCACCCCCGCCACCACCAAAACGAGCTGATATCGTTGGGTTTCTTCTCCCGCTGCCACCGCCACCGCCACCGCCAACCAATATTACCGTTACCCAATTTACTCCCGCTGGCTTAGTCCAAGTGCTAGTTCCAGGCGTACTAAAATCCTGCACATCTATAGACCCGCCACCACCCCCCCCCGCTGTCCATAAAAGGTTAGTGCCATCAGTACCAATTACTTTCCCAGAATTTTCTGTGCGAGTTTTATAAAACTCAGCTAAAGCAACTAACTCAGCTTGGCGATCTGTCAACTTGTCATCACGACCACCACCTCCACCACTAATGGGCATTGTGATCCACTTACCCCAAACACCAGGCTCTGATTCAAAACGAATCATCAAGCCTTTCTTTTCGTGTTTAGGCATAGGCCCAATAAAACCCGTATCGCCTTTGATGCCCATAGGGCCAGGCAAGCCACGATCGCCCTTTTCACCTTTTTCACCCTTTTCACCCTTTTCGCCTTTAGGGCCAGCATCACCTTTTTCACCACGATCGCCAAAGCCACGATCGCCTTTGTCGCCTTTGTCGCCTTTGTCGCCCTTATTGCCTTTTTCGCCTTTGTCGCCTTTGTCGCCTTTTTCGCCTTTAGGGCCAGGTACAGGTACATTCAATACTTGCACTTCACCAGGATCACCCTTCTCACCCTTCTCACCCCGTTGGGCCTTGGCTGATTTGGCAATCTCAAGTGCGCGAATTGCTGCTTGTCTTGCTATATCGTCACGCATTCAATGCTCCTGCCAATTGATCTTGTTGCAACAGACCCATCAATTTTTGATCGCTTTCAGCACCTTGTTGTTGAATCATTTGTGTTTCCTGTGCCATTTGTGCCATTTGTGCCATCATTGCCTTGCGCTCTTCTGCACTGGTTCTGACTGCCGCTGGCACACCCAGCTTGTCAGCAATGTAGTCAATTGCCGCACCTGAGTTGATCGCCATCTGACCCTCTGGGCCAAGACCTTGCGTGATCTGCATGAACTGGACAATGTTGTTGATCTCATCCAGATTCTGTGCCATTGCCAATGGGCTGACTGGGCTGACCTTGACTTCCAATCCATTGACCTTCAAAGGCAAATCAATGATGCCGTCACGATCCATGACCTCCAAGATCTTGGTGACCAGCGGAATCATGGTTTCATTGACCAATCGACCAAAAGCAGATCCCAAGTTCTGAGCCAGTTCCTTCATGCGCTCGACTACCTCTGTGGCTGATCTGGCACTCATGTTGTCAGGCGGCAAGCTCTCATCCAGCAATGTGCGCTTGATAGATGCCACCAAGTCAGTAATTACGATCTGCGTGACATTGAAGTCTCCAGCACGGGGCAAAGGCTTGAGCGCCTCACCCTGTGGGCCACCATTTCTGGCAACTGGGATGATCGCACCAGGCACGATCTTCACATTGGCTGGGTTCAAGACACCATCGTCTGCCGCTGTATATACGCCAGTGATTGCAAGGCTGGCATTCTTGAGCAGCAGTTCCTTGGTTTTGTTCAGCGTCTTGATGTCTGGCAATGCCGTCAGCACTGGCCCACGACCATAGATCTCACCAGCCACCTTCATGTATCGGCTGACCACCCATGGGCTGGACTTGAGTTTGCGGTAGACAAGCTCTTGCTTGCTTTTCTTGTCAATCACAAAGTAGCTGTAGTCACCACGGTCAATGTTGAAGATGGTGGCTTCCACAAGGTCAACTTCTTCTGTGGGCTTGTCGCTGATGCGCTGCTGTAGATCGACTGGGATCTTGGCATCCTTCCACTGCAATTGGATGGATTCGCCCTTGATCCGCATATTGCGGTAGACATTGTCAACCTGACCATTAGCTCCCTCTTCAAAACTGACCAAATACTGTGGCACAGGAATGAAGTTGATGGGCGATGTGGCATCCCCTGGTTGCACCAGCATAACCGCTGTGCCAACGGACAAGTCCAACAAGAACTCACCCATGGCGATGTCAAAGTTGGATTGCTTCAAGACGGCAAACAGCTTTTCGTTGTACAGATCCAGCACACGCTGGGCTTCTGATCTACGATTGACTGGTATGTCAGTGCCTGGCTCCAATCTGCACCACTTGCGCTGTGGCGGGAAGATGCCAGACTGGAGTCGGTTGGCAAATCGCTGGGTGGAGTTGATGGCGGTCGAGTCAAAGACACGGCTCATCTTCTTTTTCCCACCGACACGACCTTCATACTCGCCACCATACAGATTGCGTTGCGGCAGTGCAAACTCCATTGCGTCTTCATACAAAGACTTGAAGTCATCCTTTTTGTTCTGAGCAATCTTTTGCCGTTCAAGGACTTGCTCTACGCTCATTTTTGCCATATCAATCCTTCTTGCTTGCTTGGTATCTTTTCAAAATAGCCCGACCTTTTGCCGCCAGTCTGGCTGCGGCTTGTTGTGTTTTCGGTACTGGCTCACCCCATGCATTTGCAGCCAAAGCAAGTCTTGTTGGCTTGCCTTTTTTGTCCACCAATGGGCCACTTGGATTGGTGTAAAAGCGGGTCAAGAAGGATCCTTTGCGTCTGGCATCTTGCCCTGTTGGGTTGGATGCTTTGACACCAGGCTTTAAGTCTTTGCTTTCGCCAGAGCGTTCAAATTTACGCCTACCAGCTTCTGTCAGACCGCCTTCAGGATCCTTGTACTTGCTCATTTCTTTCTCGCTGCATTCATGTTGTCGATCAAATTTGGATATGGACGACCTGCTTTCTTGGCGCTTTCCATTGCAGAACGCTTATCGCTAGGTGACAACTTCTTTGGTTCGCCCAAGTCTTTTGGTCTGGCCTTGTTCCAGATTTTTTTATTCATACTCATTCATGTCCTCCTCGGATTTGTCAGTAATTGGCCCACCAACCAACCACGCATCACAAGTGCGTGTGCCAGCACATTTGAAGTGAAATAATTCACAAAATCCCAGCTGTGCTGCTTCAATGACATCCTCGTCATAGCCAGATTCCTCTGCTGGATTCTTGGCTTCAATACCATCTTTGATGCATTGCAACATAAACTCTGTTTGAATAAATGCCGCACAGTTACCGCATCGCATTCCTTTGGCTTCATCCAAATTGGTTGCCCAGATTACTGCCTTACGCAACCAGAATGTTTCGTTGTTCTTTTCATCGTTTGGATTTGCTGGGCCATAGCCAACACATTGGAATGCCCAATCTCTGTTTTTCAGATTGACCAAAATGTCTCTGGTCGCCAATGGGCATTGGTATTCTTCTTCACCATTGTGTTCTTTTTCGGCT